>Ga0247734_1001407_pt1 | contig 18352 bp, 18 predicted proteins | sample UWRJL103311B2_FD_180933 | JGI IMG/M metagenome (GOLD analysis project Ga0247734, IMG submission 180933) | Plant litter microbial communities from Arlington Agricultural Research Station in Wisconsin, United States - UWRJ-L103-311B-2 | ecosystem: Environmental > Terrestrial > Plant litter >... | reverse complement strand
GGAACCTTCCTCAGAATTAGAAACAGATTTTGCTCTGACTTGTGTTTGCAAGAGCTTGTCGGCTGGGAGAGACAAAGCATAGCTTCGTAATGCTTTGCGATCTAACTTATGAGAAGCATTATATATCAGAGATTCCATAGGTAGAAAGATATGTGGAATCATGTACTCGGGTAGTGTTTTTCGCATTTCAGCTTGTGCGTGAGCTTTTACTTCACTGAGCCAATCACTATCTTGGGAATTCCCCTTCATGCAAATGAACGCGACGAGTGCTATGTCGTGTGTTTTTCCATTTCTCACGATAACATCAACCCCCGAATCTGCTTCTTCCGGCAAACTTCTTCGCAGGTGGACTTCGATTTCCTCCAGCTCAATTCGCTGCCCACGTATCTTCACCATTGTATCCTTTCTTCCAATGTACGTCATTGATCCGTCTGGCAGATATTTAACAAGGTCACCAGTCTTATAAACTTTGTAGGATGACGGTACGCCAACCGACTTCCTCCAAGAAGGAGCATCAACCAATGTGCGTTGGGTTCGTTCTGGGTCGTTCATATATTGAAGGAAAACGGTTGGACCTTCTACCAGAAGCTCTCCCACTGCCCCGATAGGGAGCAGGGTCTCATGGTTATCAGAATCCACGATCCAAGCATAACCGGTTGTTAGATGTCCAAAGGAAATCGTCTTGGAAGTCTGGACTACTTGGTCACCGCAGAACCATGCAACATTCTCTGCCGGGCCATACGCATCTATCACGCGATATCTATCGGCCCATGCGTTGATATCATCAACTGTAACTGCTTCACCACCCATAACCAGTGTTTTCAACGTCGGAATCGAATAGCGCTGGACGAATCGGGCAAATGATGGTGTAAAATACGCCCAATCAATCTTCATTGCATTCATACTTGCTTGTACATTATTCAACCGGTCGTCATCTGAGGGAATACAAAGACAACCACCATGAAGGAGAGGAACATGAATTTCCGAAATGCTCACGTCGAATGTGTATGAGGTCCATTGGAAAACTCGAAGAGACTTTGTAGAAAGACCTTGGTGGTAGGCATTTGCAAAGAGACCAGTGCACATAGATAGATGGCTGTGCACGATTCCTTTTGGGTTTCCGGTGCTCCCTGAAGTCCATACAACAATACATGTATCGGTAGGAGTTACGTCTGTCTTTGGCAGTGTATCGGGTGTTTTTAAAGTTGTATTTAGCGATGGGTCTACAACGACAGTTTTGTGTTGAATAAACAGTTTTGATTGTAATTTAGACGTCAATACAAAGGGAGCACGGAGAGAGTTGATGATATGATTATGTCGCTGAGTTGGGTGAGCAGGATCCAAGCAACAATACGCCGCACCACTTTTTAACACGGCAAGCATCGCAACGACTGCCCATATTGATTTTTCAAAACATATAGGAACATAAATTCCCGATTTAATGTTAAATGACTCAATGAGATAGTGAGCTATTCGGGAAGAGACACGATCGAGCTCGCTATATGTCATACTGCCATCCCAGGAGTTGATTGCAACTGAATCTGAATACTGAGATACCGCCTGATGAAAGGCTTCGTGAAGGCAAGTGTTGATAGGGGTTGAAGGTGAGGAATTCCAACTACTAATCTGTAGCTGGTCCTCTTCGGGTAAGCGATCTAAGTCTGAAACGATTCCATATTGTTGAACTATGCACCTCCTAACAGCTTTACCGAATGCTTTTGCAATACAACCAGCATGAAAGGGATCCACAACCTGGTCATCATAGATTAAGGAGCCACGTATATGTGTTGGGCTGATCTCGACAATAACGTAGAGTGGAAACTAAAGCAGACCTATGAGCCAAGCGCAACCTCTTATATGTAAAAAAGAAAGAACCGTTACCTTATCTAGGAAAGAATATTGACCGCGATCAACCTTGGGTTTCAAAACTTCCACATGAGAGAAGAGCAGCGCAGCGAAACCTTGACTTATTTCTATGTCTAGATTCTCTGCACCATTCTCCTGATGGATTAAAGTAGCTGCTGGGCAACTGTCCGAGAAATGTGTCAAAATCCCTTCAACAATACTAATGTTGGCAATATCAGGCGCATATGTGACGGTTTGTTTTCTCAAGTGTCCGTTTTGAGCACCCAAACCGTTGACAGGGCTCTGACTTTGTTCGTAGTATTCGAATTCGGTGGAATTGACATATCGGTTGAGTATGTAAGACCAGCTTAATTTGAACGCAGCATAGTCTGGAGACTTGTGAAGCTCACAGAAATCTTTGACTGCTGGAACACTTGGTAACTGCGGTATTGATAGTATTGGCATGGTGTCGGAGTCGTAGTTCAATATAGTACGAGAAGCTTTGGACAGCCAGAAATTAATGTCATAGAAGTTCAAAGATGCATCCAGGAATTCACGTCCTAAGAAATCACAGTTTTTGGAGTAATAGGCAAGAGAGCCTCCTGTACCCTTCTGCTGAACCAGACCAATAAGAAATTGCTAGTACCTATCTCACCCCGACTATTTGCAAGCCCATAAAATCTTCATCTTCGAGGCGTAACTTGAATTCTGTCGGAGTCCTATGCCTTTGCCGGCATATTCTTTGGAAAAGACGCTGCCCTGCAGCCTGAGCAGACATTGTCACCCTGGAATTCTGATGAGACATGTGGGGTTGGTCAAAGACCCAGGGAGGTCCTAAAGTCCGTAGGATGTTTTCTGTGGATTTCAAAAACGTAATTAATGTGATTGACTGCAACGAGCATCGGTGAAGCTTACTGAGGGGTGAGAAAGAGTATCTAGAGACGTATAGCTAAAGTAGGAAGGGGGGCCGGCCGTACATTCGATACTACAGTATCTACCGCATGACTGCATTGCTACGTTGCTACATTGCTGCATTAATAAATTATACATACATGCATATAAATACATGTAAATGTTATATTGCATCAACGGTCAATGTGGGTCTTTCTGATATCATTCAATGTTACCCGATTTGGCTTAGGAAGATAATCTTATTCTACAGTAGAAGTGGTATGGTTCCCCTGCAAACTGCCAAGATGACCAGCATCATTTCAGTGGGGACCGGCTGGACCGGCAACTAAGTACGGCTGCTCGGCAGCCACCCGCTGCGCTGTTGACTTGCAGTAGTCTTACCGAGACCCTACATAGATAGGTAAGTGACGTTACAATCTAATTTTCCACCAAGTGGATTGATTACTCGAATTTTCCAGCTACGAAGTAAGTTGAATAGACTATGAAGAAACTAATCATTCTCAATACAGGACCCCCATCCTTTGATTATACAGCTCCAAAGCCGTCATGTCAGGATATTTTGCTGGGTTCTCAGCAGCAACAAATGGCTCAAGAGGTCCCACACTTGCGTCCAGATTAGGTTTTAAGAAGAATGCCGAGGAATATCGTTCAGGAATCACTCCTTCGGTAGCTTCACGAAAAGATGGAGGAATGTTGACCTGATGCAGACCTGCTGGAACATTTCCGTTGGACCAGCGTTGGAAGGTGTCGCTGATGTTCACGACCATCTCATTCCGCCTCTTTGTCATCACAGGAACGAAAGTGTATGGTCTAGTTCTATCTTCCAGTTCTAGACCACCTCCATCCTGGAAAAGTAACGTGATGATACCAAAGTCGGTATGTGGCCATGCTCGCTGAACCAAACCGCTTTTGAGAGTTGCGATGTCGACTTCAGGGTAGTAGAGTATGCGTACTTCGCTAGCAGTAGATTTGCACAAATCGAGAAGCGTTCCAGAAGGAACCTTGAGCCCCATTTCACAAGCACGTATGATTTCCAAACTAGCAGCCAGACCCGAGGAATAGTACTTTTCAATAAATTCTCTGAAACCGGGAAGGTCAACTGGGTCAGGCCATAGGTTTGGAAATACCTGAGCGTCAGGAGGTCCGCAGTCGAAGTGTTCCTGGGCAGCACAACACTTTTTAGCATAGTAGTGGGAAAAGTCCAGCTAGCCCTATGCTTACCTTCTCATCTAGAAGATCCACATTTCCTTGCCTGTTGGCCGTGTTCTGCTTCTCAAGTCGAGATGTTTTTTCTGCTCCTTTCCTCGCCCATCCACGCTGAGGATCAGTGCTCAAAGGATATGCCATCTTTTCCTTCTGTGCTATACTCAATGTGAAGAACTTTTTGCTCTATGATACAAGTTAGAAACTAAAATGCCGATGAGGTATGGAGAGACAAACCCATTCCCAGTTATCATCAACAATCTCATCGGGAATCGAATGGTTCACCAATTTGGCGAATCCATGCTGAGTGAAGGAAGCGACCAGCTCGTTTGCTAGCTGTTGTTTCTCTTCTTCGTTGCCTAGAAGGAACTTGGCGAAGTCCAGGGTGGGTAGGCTTGCTGCCATAATGACTAGAAGTTTATGAGTTTTATGAAGTTACGGTGAATCTGAGAATGAGCGCCACGGTTTCTGGTGATGATTCTTTGGTGGGGTATAAAAATGCTGACCCGCACTAGGGTAGGCTAAGCGTTACTAGTTTGCATAGACCAATTGCGTATTACACATAGTAAGCTCTTACGGCTATTCTTCGTTGAGCAAAAGTCAACAAACCCAAAAGTGCAGGAATTCAAAGATTTAGCATATGAATTAAAGAACACAGTTATTCAAACATTTTTAAATTAGGGCTCAGAATGAGTCCTCGCTCCATTCTGAACCATGGAAATTTGAGGCAAGCGAGAAGTATTTATTTTTTACCAAGTTCAATTTCTATTATAAAAAAGCCTACTATTGTATGAGTTCCGGGGGGAGATTTAAGTCCAACATGTTATTACTAAATATGAGTGAAATCTCCGCTCATTTAATAAGCTTCTGGTAGTATGGTGTTACACCATTTTAAGAGAGAAACCAAGCAAGTCTTGATAGGGCAATTACTACTTTCACAGCTTCTATCGTATCTATTGCACAATTTCCAGTAAGGGATTTGTATACTGAAATATATTGTGTACACCCTGACAGCCTAACTCTGAGTTTCTATTGACATCTCTCCATTTCATTCGCCATTTCCGTAGACACTCGCACAGATTCAACATATAGCTCATATACCCCCCCATTCTGTAAAACATGAACCCCTTTTTCTGAGCAGCCTTTCGGTGTCATCACCTCTCTCATGACCACTTTCGGATCCTCACCCCTAAGAACCAATTCCGCTGTCCCTTTCATGGCTTGAGCTGCCATGATCGTTGCTTTCTCGCGTGGCATTCCCTTTGCTACAGCACCTTCAATCACTCCCTCGAGTGCTAACGCAAAAAAGGCCGGACTTGAGGCTGCCGTTACGGTGGCTGCAGTCATAAGATGCTCAGGAATAACGGTAAATGCCCCGATGCTGGAGAAAATGTTGTTCACCAGTTTGGAAATTGTAGGAGAAAGCTCGGGATCGGAAGCATATCGACAGATAGTTGTGGAGGATTGTTGAATCTTACTTGCTGTATTAGGCATTGCGTAGACGATAGTACAAGCTCTTTCCATCGAAGCAAGGTCCAATAATTCCACAAGCTTTGGAGTAGATATCCCAAGGCACACGCTTAGAAGAAGCTTGCCTGACAGAGCGGCACGTACTCCAGGGACGGAAAGAATGCCAGCCACTTCAGATGATTGGCAAGACAGTAACACTATGTCGGCGAGTTCAATTGCTTCTAGGTTTCGTTGCTCCTGCCAGACCTCAACCGAGGGACTTTCCTTTACTTTGGTAACAGAAGCGAGTTTTAATGTGACCTGTTGGAGTGACTCTACACTCTTCACAGTTGCGATGAAATGTGAAATAATAGGCAGCAGACCGGCAGACAAGCTACTAGGAGGCTCTTCACTGGACAAGGGGACCGTCAACTGGAAGGCGAGGAGTCCTTTCAAGATCGCGTAACCCAAGTTTCCTGATTTAATGTTAAAATCAGGAACTACCAAATTGAACATCAGATTTACCACAGCCGATGACTGTCATGGTGAGAGCCGATTTACTCTCGAGTATTGACATGGCGAGAATTGATAGAAGGCTGAGAGTGATCGGCAAAGAAAAGAAATAATGGCCAGAAGTTGAATACAAAATGGGGCTTTTTTACCTACCTTTATAGTTGCTCTGCTATCTCTTCGGCGTATCATTAGGGCTGTCAGCTGTTCTGAAGTGGAGAATGGATTACGGCATAGCAGGGTTTAATACATAATGCATACATACATCAGAGAGTGCGCGGAGGAGTGAAAGAAATCCAGCTCCATAGTGTTTCAAAAGAAATGCCTTCTTCCTTCCAATATTCGAAGAACCCGGGGGAGAGGGAAATTATACAGGTGCTAGTTTACAATGTAGTAGCTCTATAAACATGCCAACCAACATTTTATATACATAGATCTATCCAAGGATTATTGATAGCGGCGGCTAAGCAGTACAAAAACAATTTAAATTAATTCAAGTTACTACAGAAGACCTTTCAAAGAAACTTTTGAAGTTACACTTCCGACTGTCGCTTTGCAGGTTCAGGAAGAGGGTCATCAGAAGAAGCCTCTCCTAGGCTTAGCCTTGAGAACCCCATACCAAATGCCCCGAGAATTGAAAGTGAAGCAGCAGCTACTGAAACATACCAGGACTGAGTCAGAGCTGAGCTGATTCTGTTCAAGCCCTCGCCCATCTCCCCTGATGGAACCAACTTAATGATTTCCGTAGCACCAGAGTTAAAGATTTTGCTTGTAGTAAGGCCTGGGACCAAACTCTTGAGCTCCGAAAAGAGTAGTTGATCGAACACATTTTGTGTAATAGAAACTAGTAAAGTTGGCCCTAGCCCTTGGAAGAGGACGACAGTCGAGATAGCAGTCGGGATATCGTCTGCATCCACCCTATTTTGAACAACTATTACTCCTTGTTGCATACCAAGTCCTATACCTATACCCACCAATGCTTGATAACTTATCCATTCCTTTGGCCCAGATTGAGCGTTCATTTTTGTTAGAAGGCCAACTCCAATTGCTGAGATGATTGATGCCAAAAATGCAACCGGTGCAATATTCCCAGTTTTGGAGATAAAGGCACCGGCGAGAATGGAGAAGGCGACTGCTCCGATGATCATTGGCAGGCAACGAACACCCGACTCCGCTGCGGAGGTTCCTTTGACAGACTGGAACCAGATGGGAACCTGCAGTAGATTAGTATACTTGTGTGTCGAACTTGTTAAGGAGGATAAATACTGACATAATAGGATAACCCATAGAAGGAACCATCTATGGTCATTGCAAAGAATGAAGAGGCTATCACTTGTCGCTGCTTTATGATGCGTGGAGGCAGGGTAGCACGCTCTTGTAACCAGACTTGAACTGCCGCGAAAGCAAGAAGCAAGACGCCAACCAACACGAGCAAAACGATGACACGTGGATTGCTCCAGCTCGAGGAGCCACTAAATTGAAGAGCAAGAACAAGACACACAATCGTACCAACAAGGAGAACGAATCCAAGTGGATCCATTCTTTTGAGAATCTCTATGGCTGAGTAATCTTTTTGTGATTGGTCTTTCGGTGGATGATAAAGGAAAACAATGATCAGCACAGAAAATGCTCCAAAGGGTAGATTCAAATAAAAACACCTTGAAAAAATGTTGTTAGTATCATGTAGATGCACCCGAATGAGCTAAGGCACATACCAACGCCATGTTAGATGACTGTCTGTGATCACACCCCCGAGGAGCGGGCCGGCAACTGAAGCTAGACCGTAAATCGATCCTACGATCGCGGTATACATAGGTCTTTCTTGCATCGGGACAATCCTGGAGATAATAATAAATGCACCACTGACAATGCCGCCCGCGCCGCTGCCAGCAATTGCGCGACCAACTATCAAGGCAATAGAAGACGGGCTAGTGGCACACACAAGAGACCCCAGCTCAAAAATCCCCACGGAAGTAAGGAGAATCGTCTTGCTGCTGAAGTAGGTGTACAGTTTCCCATAGTGGAGTTGAAAGGAGCACATGGTGAGCATGTATGCTGACCCATACCACGCAACATCCTGCAGCGAGTGGAAATCATCGGTGATCTTTGGTATGGCAGTAGCAATAATACTTTCATCCAATGCCATCAGAAACACTGCTAAGGCAATCGCGATGATTACCAGGCCGAATTGCATACGGCTGAGGGGTGCGACGGGTGTCTCAATGACAGGTTCGCGTCCCTCTCCACACTTTGGCGGGAGCGGCACCTTCTCATTATTGAGGGTCTTTGTGGATATCTGTTTCATGCGTGTCAGCTCAGGGACGTTGGGCAGAAGCAACAATGTAAATTGCATGAGAAGGCTTTCCATGGCATCTTTCATGGAGGCCACTCGGAGATGCTTCATACCGCTGCATGGCCTTCAATCCCATCAGGATTTGGTAAGCGAGAATCCATTTGAACACGGAGGTGTTATATAAGTGTTTGGATATATATGGGAAAAAGATGGATTTGATTTTAATAAATTGATGTTGAGTTGCACCTCATCGCCCGGGGTGATGTCTAAAAACCAACTCGGTAAACTTAAGGTTACATATAGTACAGCATTACGAATACGACGGGTCGTCAGAATTCATGACCGATTTGTCAGCAAAACAACACCAAACAACACCAAAAATCGGACCTGAATTCTGACAACCCCTGGTGGTGACCCTTCTGCGTACATAATATACGAGAGTAATTTTACTGTAAGCGCCCAGCCAGAACAACCCCATTTTTATACCTTGGAAACAATTAAAGCCTAGTCGTCGACATACATACAGTGGTTCGATGCCTGTAAAAATAAAATAAATAAAAATAAAATCATGAGCCAAACAGATGTTCCCAATCGTATCGTTCTGTACGCTTATGCAGTGGAGCGCCAAATAAAGCTTGCTCCGACGAGGCCCGACTACATATTACCTAGATACCTGCAGACTGGTCGTATGGTGGATTAGACGAGTATTTATGATATGCCGAAGATGATGCACAGTACTTTTACAGTAGGCAAGATCTGACAAAAAGGCACTATGGTGGGCCCTGCATATTGTTGTTTCATCACCAGGGAACATTCTCCACAGGAAATGTCTTGTTCTAGTGTTACACGACGACATGGCCGAGATAGTCCGCTTTGAGAATGATTCATCCTTGGATAGCAAATTGGCTCTCTTTCTTGAATCCGCGAGAGACGGCAATCGGATCCTAACCCCGCAGTATGAGAAGATTGCAATTCTGACACTCCCATACGTGTGCAAGACTGAGATTTGTAGCTTAGTTGATGGTGAAACTCATGTTCGTATTTAGCTGTTATAATGATATCAATGCAGTAATTTTTTTAAACCCCATACTTTTTGCAATTCCATGTATTCTTGTCTTCAACAAACTCTCACTCAAATTTGCCATCATGCCAATGTGAGTTATTTTTCTAGCTCTTTTTTCTTTTCTTTTTGGAAGAAATCAGAAAGAAAATTCAAAAGAGATAAGATAACCCTTCTCTTACAAGATGTCTTAGGTTAAAATGCCCTTCGGAGAAGTATCAAGCATCAAGTCCCCCTACTCCTGAAAACAGGCAATGGCCATCGAAACGCATCACTAAAGCACCACGATGGCTGGCTACTGACTTAAGAGACGGCAATCAAAGTTTAGAGTATCCTATGGTCTGTATTCTTGTCCATGAATGTGGTGCCGCAGAAGTCAGTCATATTCTGTAAATACTGACAATAATCAGACGGTGGAGCAAAAATGGAATTATTTCCAAATGCTTGTCCAAATAGGCTACAAAGAGATAGACATAGCCTTCCCATGCGCTTCTCAAACAGAATATGACTTCTGCCGAAAGCTGGTTGAGATACCCGGTGCAGTCCCTGAGGATGTTTGGTTGCAGGTGCTTTCGCCATGTCGAAATGACCTGATCCGTCGAACGGTGGACAGCGTTACTGGCTGTAAACAAGCTATTCTAAGTTTGTATATTGCCACAAGCGATTCTTTTATTGAGACCATATTCAACTCCTCGCGGCAAGAAATCCTTGAAAAGGCTGTTGACAGTGTGAAATACGCTCGATCTATCACCAAAGATGATCCACAACAGGCAGGCACAATTTGGTCTTTGTGTTTCAGCCCGGAAGCTTTTACAGACACAGATATTGCATACAGTGTCCGGATCTGCGAGGCCGCCAAAGAAGCTTGGGGTCCAACGGAAGATAACAAAATCATACTCAATCTCCCGGCCACGGTAGAGATGGGGCCACCGAATACGTTTGCTGATCAGGTTGAGATTTTCAAACAGTCCCTGACCACACCCGAGCTGGTCTGCGTATCTCTTCATCCTCATAATGACCGCGGTTGCGCTGTGGCAGCCGCTGAGCTTGGTCAGCTAGCGGGAGCGGAACGTGTTGAGGGTTGTCTTTTTGGAAATGGCGAGAGAACTGGAAACGTTGATCTCGTGACCCTTGCGATGAATCTTTACGTCCAAGGTATTGATCCTAGAATCGACTTCTCCGACCTCAAATCCGTTAGAGCGATTGCAGAGCAGTGCACATTAATACCAGTGCACACACGGGCACCTTATAGTGGGGACTCAGCCTTCGTAGCCTACAGTGGTTCCCACCAAGATGCCATCAACAAGGCTTTTAATAAGTTGGATCGGAAGGGTTTATGGAAAGTGCCCTACCTGCCCCTCGATCCACAAGATATAGGATCAACTTATAAGGCGGTGGTACAGGTCAACTCACAAAGTGGGAAAGGAGGAGTAGCATGGACACTTAGGCAGGCTCTCCATCTGGAACTGCCTCGTGGTATGCAGGCTGAGTTTTCCAAGCGAGTCAAATCTGTATCAGTTGAGCAAGGAGGCACACTGTCACCGGATCAGCTTGCGGGTTTATTTATAAAGTCGTACCATCTGTTTTCTCCCGATCCAAACATTACGTCGGTGGATATTGACTATGATGGTACATTCCGAACAGTAGATGCTACTACTCTTATTCAGGGCAGCTTAAGACGTCTCCAAGGCAGAGGTAAGAGTATTGCCAGCGCAGTTGTGGATGCGTTTTCCAAATTGAAACAGAAGGCATCTTTTACAAGCTCTGTGGCAACTTTAATTACTCAGGGTACACTATATAAGGTAATATTGGTTGAGTCTCAAATTATCGGATCCAGCTGTACCTCCTGGGGCGCAAGCATAGTTTCAAATGCAGATAAAGATGTCGCAGAGCTTAAGGCAATGCTATTCTCAGGCAGAGAAAGTATATATTCCTGAAACATTCATCTTGAAACTAATAATTGTCTTAGGCTTTACTGGACGGTCTTCATGACCTCAATAGCACAACCATAGGATGATTGGTGGGAGAGAAAGCTGTCATTGTTATGTTTGGCCGAGTTGAGCTCGAAATGATTAAAAGCTGGGGAGCTCGTCACTAGATGAATGAATGTAGAATGTTAGAAAACATAATTAGTTACAATCTACGTTCCATCCCTACTCTGATTTTACATCACAGGCGTTCAAGTATGTGGCCTTGTCTCTGGTGGCCTACCTAATTACGTTATGTTGTATCCAGTTTCTATGTGTGCTTTGAACTTGTAGTGAGAAGACTCTTCTTCAAAAACGCCCCCCGATCACACAAACAGTAGATATTCCAAGATAAAGCGATCTAATCAAAGTATTATACGAATGTAGGGCCCTTCTTTCATATTATTTTCTCTCGCATCCCAATGATATTTCACTGTGGCGGTAGAAGAGGCACTCTGTGACATGTATTAACACTAAACAAAACTGACCGAGAAACATTTTGAAGACATTGTTATTCAAAGATGAATGGACTAGTTCTATTCTAATAAGTCGCTTTATTCCTTATTTCTTGATATTGTAATGCCGTTATGTCATCGTACTTCTTCTTATTGTCAATTAAGAAATTTGAATATGGTCCCACGCTCGCCTCTCTATCCGCTTTGCAGAAGTATGCGATGCTATATCGTTCCGGCACCATTCCATTTATCAAACTATCTTCCCCATGTGGTTTATTGACTCTATGTAAAGCAGCGGGCAAGAAGTCATTCGTCCACCTCTGGAATGTCTCACCTACGTTGACCAGCATTTCAGTCTGGGAACCACATGGCATAGGTACGAAGGTTCCCGGCTTGCTGCGGTCTTCAAATTCCAACCCGCCAACACTAGGATCTCGAAATACCAGAGTTATGATACCAAAATCGAAATGTGGCCAAATGCGGCAGGTATCACCTGTCTCAAAAGCTGAGACATTCACCGGAGGGAAGTGATTGAAGCGCATAGTGCTGGATTGGTTCAATTTGCAGCGACTGCTGAATGATGCTGGAGGCATGTGTAAGGCTGTGGCAAGCACATCAAGAAGAGCATTGCTGGTAGCCGCACAGTCGTCGTAGAACTTCTCAAGTTTGTTACGAAAACCGGGGAGCAACGTCTCAGAAGGCCACTTGTTTGGAAATTGGGTCTCCAATGGGGAGCCGTGATCGAAGTTTTCCTGAGGAGAAGGTCTTAGTCCTAGTTGTATTAATTAGGCGTAGATAAAGGGTGATATACTTTGGAATCGCTAGAGCGTTCACTGCCTAATAGTCCGAGTCGCTCCCCATGGAGTGCCCATGTCTTCTCTGCCCCAACATCGCTCCAACCGCGCTGAATTGCGGAATTGGGATCATTAGAAAGCTTTTGCTTCTCTTCATAGGGAAGTGAAAAAAACTCTCTGGACTATTTGCATTCCCATAAATTAGCTTCGTGGAGGGAAGCTTTGTAGGAGAGTCATCAGGACAACTTTGGGCACACTTATAAAAATCATGTTCGTACCTGCTGAAATACTTCAGATATGTTCTCGCAGCCTAATGGATGGCAAATAATTTTGCAGAAACCATCATTTTTGAGACTTGCGAGTAGCTGTTGGCCAAATACAAGGCGCTCTTCTTCTAAGCCTGATTGGAGGACTGACATGTCGAGGCCGTGAATTTGAGCCATTTCGTTTGTTAGATAGGTGGTAAAGGTTGCTTTCGATTAGCAAATTTGGAATGATTAGGGACTTAAGTTTTCTGAGTACTACCAAAGGTCCCTGAAAATACCCCCCAAAGAAAGCAAAAGTGGAAAACAAAAGCAAAAACAGACATATGTCAATGTGCATGCTTCGTTATTGATTTCATCATCGATACCACTTCACCTACCGTTCAAACTTGCTGATTGTTTTTCTGGACCACTTATTCACCGCTATATTTGCCACTACAGTACATACTGTAGCCCACAAAATCTGTCGGCCGTTCTCAATACCCCCATTCTCAGCACCCATGCCTAGCGCCTCTGATATTATCCTTAAAGACCACGCATTTGCATGAAGCAGGAATGAAGAACATGCTCCTCTTACCTACCTAAATAAGAAAAGTTAACATAAAGGTACTTTATTAAATGACAGGGGGCCCGGGCTTCATAGATTTGCCTCCGAAAGTGTTGAGGTAAGGTGCAAGTCAGCCAAGGCAGGGGTGATTCCATATAAATTTCCCAAGACAACTGCTGTAAGCACGTAAAAGAAGGAATACGATGCTAGTAGAAACTATGTGGGGGTATTACTTGCAGGAGAATAGTGTCATACTCATCGGCACTTCTAACTTCTTACAGCAAATCCTAGTCTCTTCCGAGCTAGAGTTAGTAATCGGCGTTCGATCTGGCAATTTATAACTTCATACCTTGGTTCTGCTTCTGCATTCTGCATCCTCACCAATTCTGCTGACGTTTCAGCTTCATGCCCTTGATACCTTGTATATGCACATTCTATGGTTGATCTCATGCGTTTTTGCTTCTTACCGTATTACACATTTCGGATTTGTTGTCATAAAGATATATAGTGATTTAGTCTACTACGCTTTCCCCAAAGAAGTAACAATTGAACACGCTTATCGAGATGATTTTGATTTGCTTAAAACAGTGCTGCGAGGAGTGGTTCCAAGAATTAGTAATGTTATAGAACACTCTGAATAGTGTTTGTAGCATCCGAGTTTGCGTTAACATTTTGGAGAATTTCATCCATTGTGACTCTTCATCTATAGAGTGTCTTCTAGCAGAGCCAAATTCTGAATTATTGCTTAAGTTATTTGAACTAGCGACAAAATGAGGACCTTCCGTAATCCCTCACCAGCAACGCTGGCCAAGCGCGTTGTATCTAAACGTTACTCTTTTCTTCCTTTCGGAACCACACGTTTAATACCGGCTGGAACACGAACCATTACAAACGCTTCAGGGGAAGCAGGTGAAGTGCCTAAAAGAACTTCCTATCTAGGCATGCCACCACATCATAAAGGTACTCTCGGGCATATTCAGACATTTGAGCTACCCCAAGATGTTACTGGTACGGAGGACAACTTGGCTATGGCTCGAGCTATGATTCAAGCCTGGAGAAAAGAAAGTATCTTTCAGATCAAGATGACCCCGGCTCAGGGTGATATCTTGCGTGAATCTTACAAGCACTCCAGAGACTTTTTCAGCCTCCCCAGCACAGAAAAAGCAAAGCAAGTCAATGACCAAAGTTTTGCTGGCTACATTGCTTCGGGAGAGGAATTGACAGATGGCATTGCTGATTACTCGGAGATTTTCACTGTCACAAAGGATCTCCCAGTATCTGACCCAAGGGTCCAGAACAAATGGCCTTGCCATGGTCCTTGCCCTTGGCCAAATGAGTCTTATAAGAATACGATGAACGAGTTGATGACCATCCTTGGGGAGTCTGGGGAGAAGCTTCTCAAGCTCACGGCGCTAGGACTTGGACTGACAAATATAAATGCTTTGACGGACATGACAGAGGACGGGTGGCATCACATGAGAGTCTTACGTTTTCCACAGGTAGATAAAACCAATGGAAAAGGCAAAACTGGGCGTGGAATTGGCTCACATACTGATTACGGCCTCCTTGTGCTGGCGGGTCAAGACAGTGCCGGCGGTCTCTTCGTTCGACCTAAGGTTGAAGGTGAAAGCACCAGGAACTGGCAGAGTAGTGCTGCTGGTCTCTATGAAGACGATGAAAAATGGGTGTTTGTTCCCCCTTTCGATGATGTTTTGACTGTCTTCCCAGGTTAGTCTACTGAGAGTATCCTTTGTATTTCCCCAGCTTACGAGGAATGCCTTCTAGGGGATATGATGCAATACCTTACTAATGACTACCTGTACTCTACCCCGCATAAGGTTGGCCTCAACAAACGTGAACATTATGCATTTGCATATTTCCACGAACCCAACTTCTCTTCCGTTGTGAAGCCGCTTGTGGAATACCAAGATGGCGTCCACTACGGAACGCATTTTACCAACATGTTTATGCGCAATTACCCTGACCGAGTCACAGCAAAAAGGATGAAAGCTGAAAACCGTATGGATATATTGAATGACTTGAGAAAGGCTGCCACAAAAAAACAATCGGTATTGGTGGATACTTAGAGAACTTTCTTGAGTGTAATGAGCATGGATCTCTTAAGTCACTTTGAGTTATGTAGCGGTTAGCAAGACATATATCAAGGCAAAATATCCTCTTCAGGCCTTGTTGGTGTTATCTTTACCAAAGATGGCTCTCCGGCCAACCCTTTATTCAACTTTTCTTTATTCTCATATTTGCTAGTCCTTCTAGTTCAAAATGCAGTACAATTCATCGGTGTAGTCACTAAAGCTCGATCCGTAATATATATAATTATAAGTTACAGTCCACTTTGATTTCGGCTTCCTCTTTGTAGATCCCTGTGAAATTTATTGGGCCACAATTCAAAGTCAGCACTAGATGTGTGATGCTTTACATGAAGGTGCTCTCCGCTATGGCACTGACTGTCACTGAATAACAACACCATATACTTGAAATAACAATTCCGATTAGCTCAACTAACGCTGAAAACAGCTAAAGCTGCTAGCTCTACTACCTGATCTGTCTGAGCAGCAGGAGTCCGCTCGAAACTTTCGTCTTCTTAGATATTCCAGTTTCGAAAGCCTCTGGAACAACTGTACTCTGATCTGATAGCTGAGAATACGGCAAAAACTAGCAGAGGTTGGACACTGTGTGTCTATCTCTGAACTTCAAAACCCTGACCTTCTAGCAGTATCACGGTCATTAGTTATGCCTCTCATCACACAAAACCCAAATCTTGCATCTCCTTGATATACTCATCCTCCATCATCCCCTCTACATGAGTTTCTCCCTTCATTCTATAAGCTACAACAGCATCATTCCCCAGTACCTTCGACGCAACAACTGGCCTCCCATGCCCATTGAGTAAAATTACAACGTCCCTAACAGTAACACTGTTTAGTACAAAACCCAAAAGACTGGGCTCCATAACCATAAGTCTATTCCACTTTGTGTGAGACACCATGGTCTGTCTTAGAACCAGCATTTTAGAGTCTATACTGTTGTATAAAGCCCTAGAGTTCTCCCAATTAGGTAGGTACGCCTTTAGTGGCCTATCCTCTAGCCGCAGTTCGGCGTTCGCAACTAGGAAATATAGTGATGGATCTGGAGTTTTGGGATCCCGTGTAGATGAGCTGAGCAAGGCCAAGTTTTCCTCTCGGTAACACAGCCTTGTACCGTTTTCGTCTGTGCTAGCAGTAAGGCATGCGGCGATTGCTGCTCGTGGAGTCACTTCTTCCAATGGCCAGGGAGGAGACATTATCGGCTGAACTAAATCGTGTTGAAATCGTGAATTCAGAGTGTCTGGATCGGGAGCGTCTAACCCCGCTGGAATAATGCCACCCATCCCATCCACGACATCAATGACAAAGCCGCGTAAGTGTATTCTGCAATGATATCTCACCTTAATCTCAGGTTGACCATCTATCAAGTTGAAGCCCATTAATTACAACAGAGGGTACTTTTCACCCGCCTGGAGTGTGCCCTCAATAATCCCCGTTTCCCTTCCCGAGTTCAGAGTCTGCACTCATGAAGGCAAGTTCTCGCTTCCGAACTCTGTTATGGTACTATTACCTCCCTTTCGGTACTCGACGATCTTATCCATTACACAATCCACGAGACACAAGTACTCTGACGGGATGCTGCCACGAAGCTCTAATGCACGCAACCGCGGACTCACTACAGATTCTGTGAGAATCTCGGACTAAGCTCGAGGCCTAGGTTCGGTAGACATGGTATTGCAAGCATTCCAGAAATGCAGTCCTTTGGATCGGAACATTTGGCATATGTCATTAGTCTGAATGTTTGCCATAACACGCTGCCTCGCTGAGGATCGGCCGTCGGTCCGCTGTTTAACTGCGTCATATTTTGCATACTTGGTGTGGGTGGAATGTATTTCCCATGACTTTCAATCTGCAGCTGCGCAATTTTCGCGATATGCATAATGGTATCATGTACTGTACATAGATGTAGTTTGCCTCTGGTACCCTGGACAGCATTTGGGTAAAGGTGTCGCCTACCGCAGAAAGCACGAACGCCGTATCGCGAATATAACGCCATTCAGTCACTCTCTCACCCAGCACAAGCGCCATGTCTGTTGTGCCCATCACTAGCTCCTGAATCATCCATCAATAGTCAGCGCCAGTACGTGAGTGAGAAGAAAGTCGTTCAGTGATTTGGCATAGTCATCAATAAACAAGACTCCGGGATCCGAATTCACGTATGTAGGTTTGTTTCATCACTCAGAAGTCAGAGTGGCCTAGAGATGATTTCATTCTAGGAATTTGCTCTGGCGTCATGGAGGGCAGTAACACTCCCATACGACGAAAAGTTTCCAACCCTGGTCCTTTAGTGGGAGTTAAACCTAACAAATTCTTCGTAAGAACTTGATTTTTGGTTAGTATCATATAGCTCTTCTCTAGTTACACTATACAGAAATAGAAACCCGCACTTATTGTCCCGAGTGCTAAAATTCATATTTACCTGGCTCAATTTAGTCTTCTTCACTAATACTTGCATTAGTATAAACTAACCTCAAGAAGTATAGCATCAAGCCCAGGTTTAATTATGCATTCCAGGGACTTGGGACTTTAGTTCAAGGATATAACCCATACTTAACTACGGGTAGAAGAGAGCTCGAGTTGCTCATATATCTCGAATAGAATTCCCGCTTTGCGAAACAAAACTGTGATATAGGATGGTCGATAGAACCCATACACACCTTCAACGTTAGAAGTTTGATGTAATGAGATAAAAGAATCTGTACCGCCCATATTAGATGAGTTAAAGTACTGTTCTCAACCTTGTATTCTGGGCTTCAACACTGGGTAAGAAGACTTACGTCGATACAGTCTGGACAGTATATACTAAGATACTCCTAATGCCCATATTTCTAACAGACTACGAGGCCTGGTTGGTTCGACAACACACCTATAAACGGAAACAGTAACTCGAAAATCCAACAGATGTTGACAAGTTGGACTATAGGCGGACAATGCGGGGGGGGGGGGGTT
>Ga0247734_1001406_pt1 | contig 18356 bp, 18 predicted proteins | sample UWRJL103311B2_FD_180933 | JGI IMG/M metagenome (GOLD analysis project Ga0247734, IMG submission 180933) | Plant litter microbial communities from Arlington Agricultural Research Station in Wisconsin, United States - UWRJ-L103-311B-2 | ecosystem: Environmental > Terrestrial > Plant litter >... | reverse complement strand
GTAGTTTAACCAGGGGTTGTATGTAGGCGGTTAGGCACCAGCTACATGAGGAGACTTCAGAAATAGTATAAACATAAGTGCATATCCCTTAAGGCTCTGGATTATTGTTTGCTTATAGATACTATAAGCTAGCAACCTATCGAATCACACTCATCATGTGCAAGTACGTGAAATATACCGAAAGATACAGGCGTTGTCGAAGGACGCCAGACAAGCATACTCACGAAAAGAGAGTCATTACGGAAGAGTGCGGCAATGAGAGCAAAGGTCTTAATTGTCCCAACTTGACTGTGGACACTTCGCAAGCGTGGGCATCCGCCTCGGTTGCTGGTGATTGTCCTCTCTGTCCTCAGTGAGTAGGACAGCATATTACTTTTATTAAAGCATGGCTAACTTTAGTAGACGTTGATATCAGTCCTCCTATACGCAACCATCACCAACTTGGGTCTACGATATAGCGTGGTTATCTGAAATTTGTCGTTCAATAATGCATGGATTTGGTGCTAGAAGGTAGTGAAAGAGGCAACAGAGTCTAGGTCTTTTATTCAACTTTAGCTAGGGCATATCTCAGAGTTTTGAAGCTTGTGAACCATTTATTTGCTTTCACTCGCGATTTACACGTCTCCTATTGTGAGAGGACATTTGCATAGAGCAGTAGCAAGCCCAAGTTATTGAATATCTGAAAACCAAGTGAATCGCGTGTTAGCTTTATCCTTGTGTCCTTTACGTAACCTTTAAATCATGTGACCATAAATTAATTTAGCATTGCTGACTAATCTAGATGAGCACGCTAGCCTCGCAACCTCAAGAAAGCTATCCCTACTCGAATGGATCCTAGCTTTCATTTCCAACTTACAAGAAGCTCATCCTTTTATTCGCGTCCAATCTGAGACCATGTGTCTAAATCATTAGATTGAGTTATTATCGTATTGCAAACTCTAGCATCGTCTTTCGCATCTCTAGAATGCCATACAAACTCCTTGGCATTGGCGGGTCGTCAATCGTATCTGCATCAAGCGACGGAAAGACTGCGTTAAAAGGCTATGAAGTTTGGGATGGGGACCAACGTTGTGCATATAGAGAGGAAAATGGATGTGAAAATCTTCTAGCAAAAGAAGAGTGCATGTATCGGCTACTTGGCCAACATGCCCACATCTTGGAGTGTTACGGGCTCATCGAGGTTCATCCTGGTGTGCATTCACTACATCTAGAGCGAGCACCGCACGGCAATGTCCGTGAGTTTATTGGAAAGAACAAAACCACACCTCCGTCTAAACATAACCGTCTGAGGATGGCTCTTGGAGTATCAAACGGAATGGCACATGTGCATGCAAAAAACGTCACGCATTGTGATATAAGTTGCCGAAATCTATTCTTATTCCCAGACTGGTGTGTCAAGGTTGGGGATTTCGGTAGTGCTATAGTTGATGGAGATTCTTCTGAGGCTAACATCGTTGAGGAGATCCGGTATGAACTGCCCCTTCGAGGCAGAGCTTTTGAAGATCGTCCCTCTATCAAACGGGAACTCTTTGCTTTAGGATCTGCCATTTATGAGATAATGGCTTGGGGAATGCCATTTGAGGACCTCAATACGGACGATATTGAGCAGAAGTATGCCGCAGAGGAATTTCCTGATGTAACACGGCTCTTAGCAGGAGATATTATTCACAAATGCTGGACTGAGAAATTCGATACAGCAAAAGATGTCGAGGAGGCTATAAAGAAGCTTCATCAAAAAGTCGAATCTGATTTAAGTAAAGGTATTTCATTTCGCGTAGTTCTTTGACTATCCAAGCATCAGCATGGCTAAATTGTTCTCTTTTCAGGTTCCGAATCTCTAATAGTTGACCAATCATTCCTTCAATATGCTGGATTATGTGTAGGAGTGCTTCTGGTTATGTCTGTAATCGGAAGGAAGGTGATCAACATATCCAAAATAGTGCCTCATTAAGAAAGTGGCATGGCATTTTCCTCGATGTCGACACTATACAAAATTTCCACGAATAACAAGGAGTAAGATGGTCCAGGCTCGGTCTTTGAGTTGGGTGTTTTAAGAGGCTTGCGAAGGAGAATAAAACAAGGTCGAACATTGAAAAATGGTTGGTTGGATCCCATGGGAGGTGGTTGGCTAAAAATCAAGGCTATTATTAGCATCAGTGTATAATGTAATAAAGTAAATTTGTCATACCAGTTTTAGTAGTTGTCAAAAATAGTTGTTAATTTCGAAGTAAATATTTAATTGTACTCTTGCCCAATCTGTTCAAAGGACGGTTTGCATACGACTGCTTTAGGAGTAAATAGTGATTCATTGAGAAGTATTTGAAAGACGTATGTTTTTCAAAGCCTCTCTTATATATTTAGGATGCCTCGGATGCCTAACTCCACATATAAATTGCAGATATGTGGGGAAGGCTGATGATCACACCCTCCATCTTCACCCCTGGCGGATGCTTCAGCCTCAAGTCTCCACTGAATCCTCCGCCTTAGAAAATTTCCTCTCGAGAAAACCCGACTGTATTGAACTTAATATTTAGCTGAAACTCTCCTCCACCGAACTGTTTTCAACTGAAAAGCAAGATGAGGAATAGTTTCCCAAGAATGACAGAGTCTCGCGACCCAAATCTCAAATTGTTGATGCTAGGAGCCGTAGGGTAAGTAGGAAAAGGTAAGAAGTGAAAAAAGAATTGCCAGCGATCATCAACAAGAAGAGAACTACTATAATGTGTATATTATTTATGAAAGGGTAGCTAGTAAGTACTATCTACAACAGCCATCCCTCCAGTTTTTCGTTTCGTTATGCGTCTGTCTATATGCGTCTATTTCGTGTCCCATTTACACCTATAACTCCTCTGTACTTCAAATTGCGATCGTTTATTCATCCGAACATTTATAGAGGTACTACAATACGAGGACCGTTGACAGATCCATCCCTCAGCCTATCCAATGCTGCGTTGATTCCTTGGAGCCCACCGTCGGCCACTTCAATATCTGGCATCTGGATGAGGTTGTGATGAAGCAGCTTCTCGAGCCAGATGCACAGACCCTCGCCAACTGGAGGAGCCTCGTGGAAAGACTTGATAGGCACCGAGTGGGCAATCACTCCATCCAAGGGTGGCTTGGGTACGGCGACCAAACCGACAAGATGTGACCTACTCTTGTCACCATGTTCTTGCTGCATAGTTTGAGCAAGCAAAGTCGCGGTAGGCCGTCCTACAGCGTCCAGTGCAAACCGAAGCTTTCCCTTCGTAATGCCCTTGATTATGGTGATTGCTCTTTCCGGATCCATCCGATCAACCAAGAGGTCTGCACCATATTTCAACATGCGGTCTCCGCTTCGTGCTAAGTCTACCACTGCAATGACTTTGAGCCCGGCAAATTTCGCGAGCTGAATAGCACAGCAAGCAGAGGCGGAAGATCCTAGGACATGTTAGGCCGCGTTTTCCATGTAATATTGGTTACTCACCTCCCCAGATGACTATCCAATCTCCTGCCTTGGCCCTTTCATTCTCTTGAATACCATCGAAACACTCCTTTCTTATGTCTTCTGGCAAAGCCTCGCGCGGTAAGGATCGGACAGCCCGAAGAAGATCTGGACCTCGAGCCCGGTCGTCTGTGCCTAAAAAGTCGACTCCCAGGCAGATTCCAAGCGCAAGTGCAGCTGCTACAAAAGCAACACCCAAAGGAGCTGCTTCAATAGCCGATAAATGTGGTGGAAGCTTGCAGGCATTGAAGTCAGATACGACAGAGTATTGTTGGAATGCTGCCTTTCTATTATCTCGATAGTCTGTAGAAATGGCCAAAACCTGCTTCAATTAGTCAACGTTGCCGGGAGACTTCGACGAGTGAGTACATACGTTATCACCTTGCTTGAAACGGGACGTTGTTTTGGGTGTTATTGCTACCTTTCCAGCTAAATCACGACCGGCGATGCAAGGAAGCGCGGGAAGCCCCCAGCCGAAGTCTCTGAAAGTTTGTCAGCTGGCTATCTAAATAATGAAGCCCAAGTACTTACGGTGCCTTCCAATCAATCGGGTTCAGTCCCACGGCTTGGACAGCGACCAGCATCTCTCTATCATTTTTCAAGACGTGTATTGGATGTTCCTTGGTATGGGCATATTTTTCCTTTGGGGCGTGTAACAGGAGAACTTCCTGGTGAGGCACATTGAAATCTGCTACCTCTGCTCTTATTTCATCCAGAAGTTCATTAATCTTCCGTCTTTTTGAGCTGGAGGCTTCCTCTGCTTCCGTCTCTGGCTCAGGCCATGGATGTATTATCTTAACATTTATCTCAGCGTGTTGGGGCGGGGTCTTTGGAGGGGTAAAGATCTGGTCCAGAGATGGACCGAGGGATTGGGAACGGTATATTTCTTGTTGGACACTCATGGCCGCTTATTTTGGAGTTGATGTCTGGCTAGGCTTGAGCATGTGCCAAGGCCGTATGTATATTTGTCTTCGGCTTAGTATGTATCCAGCTCGCACGTATCAACATCAACAGCCACCAAAACAACGAGGCTTCGTGTCACAACTGAGATATCAACAGGGAATGTTTGTGTAACAAGCCAAATATAGGTGAAGTGAATACAAAAACAACAAAATTCCAGCTTTTATTCTATGTATTATATTGCATCCCACTTATGGGGCTGTGTGGGGAGTTTGATGGTTGTTACGCAGAGTATTGGGCTGGCTTATCAAGCGGAGATCCGAATTGAGTGATTGAGTATTACATGGAGATAATTGCGTGCTCTGGTATTTCCGCCACCAACTAGTTAATTCCGATCGGATTGCTCCACAGCGGAGGGACATAAGCCCCTACGTTTAGAGCATAGCCGATCTACTTCTCAAGGTAACGTCTTTGATACCAAACAAATATTGAATCCGCTTTATTATCGCAAGGGGTAGATAGCGAGCCAAACACGATCAACTTATCCCAGATGTACAAGCTTTGATCCATTACCTTGGAGCCATTTCTTTTTAGTTAGCTTCGCATAGTCTCTAGCTTCAATGTACTTGCCAATCAAGTTTTCAACGTGTGCTCATGAACTACCGATGAAAGTATTCTACGTACCGGTTCGTCATACTGGTATGGCGTCTTAATCCCTTAAGCAACATCATCATGCACCGTCCAGAAGATCAATGCTTGTCGTAGCATATTCGAAATTCCAATATGAATCACAGGTCACCCGTCAAGAAGCATGCTATCCAACCAAACTTGATACTTTGAATTTTCGCCCAGCATGTCTTCGCAAGATAGCATCAAGAAAGATGCAGCTCGTCCTGTCAGTGCCGAGTATAGAAATCGCGAGATTTATCCCAACCTCACCCACGAAAGCCTGGGAAATGGGAATCACGGTCAACCATATCCTTTCTTTGTACCAAGTACTGTAAAAAGTACACTTGGGAGTCCAGTGAGTTGTAAAGATGATGATGAGTTCAAATTCAATTAACTGACGAGAGCAGACAGCTTTGGCCATTGGGGCGTTCTCAACAACCTTGACCACTCTGTCCCTATCATTGATGGAATGGCGCGGTGTAACAACTACCAATGTTTATATTGGCAATTTCTTCTTCAGTAAGTTCCACCGCTCCCTGGATTCCAAACAAGATTAATCCAAAATCAGTTGCGGGTATCGGAATGGTCATATCCGCTCAATGGGAATTGGTGCTCGGGAATTCCTTCGGCTACACCGCATTGAGTGCCTTCGGTTCGTCCACATCTCTACTTTCTTTTAGCTATCAAATTGCTCAACACTAATTACATATCACAGGATTCTTCTACGCAGGTTTCGGTGCCATCATAACGCCAGGCTTCGGGGTCAAAGATTCCTACAGTGCCGATGCTGTAGAATACAACAATGCCCTTGGATTCTTCGTTCTCATGTGGGCTGTCCTAAATCTATTTTTCCTAATCGGTTCATTTCCCATAAATCTTGTCTACATCGGCATCTTCATCTTCGTTGAACTAGCTTTCGTGTTAGTTGCAGCTTCGTACTTTGCAACTGCGGACGGCAAAGCTGCGCAGGGAATCGCGTTGAAGAAAACGGGGGGCGTGTTTGCGTTTATTGCTGGCTTGCTGGGATATTATACGGTCGGTCATTTGATGTGTCAGACGGCTTTGTTTTGGAGCTTTCCGATGGGTGATACGAGTCGGTTCTTCTTGAAAAAGGACGGAGTTGTGAGGAAAGAGCAGTGAGTTAGGGAAATTCTAAGAGCAGATAGGTCGGAAAATTAAGCGGTAGCTTGTGTATATAAATATGGACAAAAATGGACGCTAGTTTCTGTAATAAGATAACAATGGCATCGAAAACAATGGCATCGAAGACAATAAGTACAGAACAAGTGATTTTCATTCCGGTTGCAACCAACTCAACTCAATCGCGAACCTTAGAGCTATGCATGCAGCATCGTTGCCGATATCTTCAATATCAACTGAAAGTTACCCTTCACTAGTACTTTCTGTTAACTTTCACTCCTCATATTCCGCATCAAAAGAACTTTTTCTATTAATGATGGCCTGCACAGACCCACCTAAACCCATAACCCAGCGAATTACAATACATTCTCAAGAATTACCTGATATTGATGATTGGAGTGTGGAAATAAGTGGATATTGCCAAGACTTTCCAGCCTCATATTTTTGTATATATATCACATAGATTCCCTTCAGGAGAAATCAAGCAACTTAACCAGTATCATTGTGTATACCTTCTAACATGGAGAGACCGGAATTTATGGAATTTATGTAACACTGCATCAATCCTCTAACAAAGAAGGAGTCCTAGATGGCTAGGGATTTCGAAGCTGGTGGTGTGCTTGTACTGAGGTATATGGTGCTCAGATTTTCATGAATGCTGGTTGGAGAGAGTTTTCAGTGAAAGTAGCATATCGTATGTTGTATAGGTTATGCAAAAGGCCTAAAAAATGACATTTACTCATAATTTACTGTTGGCCTTGTAGGTCTTGTGTCCTGGATCTTTTTCGATTGTGCTTTCTTTGACTGCGATATACTATGACATATAGCAAGGAAGTTGCCAAGACCCGCCGTATACCCCTATTTCTGCTCGCTTGGAAATGGTACTGACTCCAAAATGAGATCCGAAACAGTAACACAGGTTCACAACTTCTCCGGACCGCAAGTCTTGAATTCTTTCTGGGGTCTCGCAGTGGCCTAGCAGCCACAATGCACTCAAGCCCCTCAATATCTCAACTGCCGTATAGAACTAAACGAAGGGGAACAGGTCTTTCCGAGTCACGTGAAAAGAAAACGTTTTTTCAACCCATATTGACGTGCTCAGTGATTGCCCAGTAGATTTTGTGCAACTTCCAAAACCCTGCTATCGAGATTCTTCACGGTAGCGTTAGTTTATCAAACTACTTGATATCCACCTTGAAGCACACAGCTTCAGAATATGATGCAACCCCACAGAAGCATGCATTATGCAGCACGTAATCCCAAGGAACTTCCATAGCTCCAAGCTTCCCCTCATCTATGATACTATGCAATATTCGTGGTATCGTGCCTTAGGAAATGATGCCATAAGTTAGCTTGGAACAAAAGATGGCGAAGACGCCCAGTTTCGTTGCGCCATCTTGGTGCTGAATTTCCAAACAAAATACATTTGTTTTTGTATATTTGAAGGTATACCTTCCAAGCCGCACAAATGTCCAACCGTACCAGAGCTTCTACATCAACCATTCCCCCCAATAAGAAGAGAAAAACAATGGCTCCTTCCGTGACTGAAACTGGTGCTGGAAATAGGAATACGATCGCTCATGATCCTATCCCAACCAAAATTCTTCTAAATCCTACTTCTGATCCAGCAGTGTATGATGTAAATCATCAGAAATTCATTAGTGATGGATCGCCATCCACTACAGAAGGATGGTTCGAGAGAGCGAGGGTGGTTTCTGACATTCTGGCTGAGGATGCGGCAACAAGAGATATAGAAAACAAATCTCCCAGAGCGGAAATTGCGTTGCTGAAGAGCGCCGGACTTCTCAAAGTGCTTGGCCCTAAGAAATATGGAGGCGGTGGTCAGAGTTGGGAAGTCGGTTATAAAATTATTCGGGAAGTGGCTAAGGGTGACGGTAGTCTGGGGATGCTATTGGGATACCACTTGCTTTGGTCTACCACGGCAAATGTCGTTGGATCTGACGAGCAGAAAGACAAAGTACAAAAATTGATAATCGAGAACAACTATTTTGTTGGAGGTAAGTCAAATCAATGGAGTATCTTAATCGAAAATTTTAACAAATCCAGGTGCTGTAAACCCTCGAGACAATGATCTCAATATCACGGACGAAGGTGATCATCTCGTCTTTGATGGCTTCAAAAACTTCAACACTGGCGGAGTAGTTTCCGACCTTACAGTCCTTGAAGGCGTTTTTGTCGGAACAGAGCACCACATTTTCGCTGTCGTACCCACCAGCCAACCTGGTATCGAATTTGCTGTAAGTTCTTTCCCGTCCGTAAATACACTCGAACTAAAGAGCCAAAAGCACAATTGGAACAATGTAGGTCTCCGCCTCACCGAATCCGGCAGCGTCAAAATCAATAAAGTCAAAGTCCCCTGGTCTGATGCTCTCGGCTGGTCAACCACAACCCGTCTTCCAGATCCGAAAATTTTACAAATACCCTTTGCGACTCTCCTTCTACCAACCATCCAGCTTGTTTTCTCGAACTTCTATCTCGGTATCGCACAGGGATCGTTGAAATTCGCTGCTAAATATACTAATACTTCAACGAGAGCATGGCCGTTTGGCGGTGACAATAAGTCTTCGCCAACCGAGGAGTTTTACATTCTAGAGAGATATGGGAACTTCTTCGCACATTTGAGAGCTGCGGAGACACTGGCTGATCGTGCCGGCGTGGAGATTGCGGGCATCTACGCCCGACATGGGGAGGAAAGAGGTGTAAGTGAAAGAGAGAGAGGTGAGGCTGCGGAATGGGTAGCTAGCACCAAAATTGTAACTACAGATACAGCACTGCGGGTCACAGCTGGTGTGTTTGAAGTTACGGGAAGTCGGGCGACAGGCAGAAAGGTTGGGTTGGATAAGTTCTGGAGGGATGTTAGGACACATACCTTGCATGATCCGGTGGCTTATAAGAATCGTGAATTGGGAGAGTTTGTGTTGCTTGATAAGGTGGGTCGATACGTGTGATGCTTGGTGATTTCGCTGACTTCTATTCTAGATTCCCGAGGCAACTTGGTATACTTAGATATTCTTGTACAGGAAAACGGTGAAGAGCTAATTTTGCCCATGGATCATTTGGGATTATCTTTATTTTGGGGAATATTTGGTTTCAGGATTGGCTGGTGCTCTAATTCTCCTTGGAGTCAAGACATCATGTATGACGCTGTTACACTGAATGATAGTGTGCATGGTTCCAACCTTAAATTTCTTCTCCAAGAACTGTTATCACTGTGCAACTGTGCAAATTTCATAAAATTTCATGATCTGCGTGCATACAATATTAGGAAGGTAGGAAAGAGTCAAGCCGTGATCACATAAAAGTGCTCGTAGACGCCCGACGTTGTCGATTTGGGAACAATGATATCGTGGAATGAGTGATGCCCAGTGTTCAAAACAGGACCATCATTCGTAGGAGGAAGATGATCCTACTAAAGGGGCCACTGCCTCAAATTTAGCTTTGTGAAGCTACGGTCGATGAAGAAATACAATCTTGATATAGAACAATTGGAGGAGAAGGTGCAACGTTTTCGGAAGCAGCACGTAGTGGTTGGACTGTCGTCTGAAGTCAAGTTGTGGTAATTGATACATCTGATGCTCAAATCTAAAAGCTCATTGTCATTTGCAGTCGGACAGAAGAGAAAAATTATGCAAAGCCATACTCGTTTCTGAAAATTCGTTGGGTATCGTAGTTATTGTCTACCCAAAGCATATCTTTGAGGCCTTCGGCCCTCGCATAGACTTCACGGACCCCTGCAACAGGCCTCAAATTGGGATACCTTTCGTACGTGTCTGATGTTGGTTTGTAAGGGTAATCGTTCCCTGCAGAAAGTATATATAGAGGAGATTTATTGAATGGACAACGGACCGACCCCGACCGTGGCTCTCGGTGAAGACGAGGCTGAATCGATCGAAGCGAGATTTGGGATCAAAGCTGTTTGGCTACCGAAGAAAATTGTGATTACCTCATTGCATTGAATGTGTTGGAAGCCATAACGATCTAGCCTATCAGTGTTACTATGAGGCTGTTGGTGTTGATGCCGGAAATGAGACTCGCCCGCCCGAGAAGGCTGACGAAAAAAGGAGAGGCTGGGAATGGAACATCATTTCTCCATTTCGCTGTTATCTCTGGTTTCAAAGGAGTTTTGGACACTCCAGAATGTTGGGCTGGGCTTTTATCTTGCCCTGCGTATTTATTAGAATCTATTGGCGCTGAGACGCAGCTTGCCCTACATTAGGTGCAGATTTTGGCCGTATTATACTGATCGGTGTGGCCCCTGAGCCAATCGACCTGTCATCCGCATATAGTAGCAACAAATCATAAAGAACAGATGACTGTCACTGATTTTTGTGATCAAAATCTGCGGAACTGAGTTCGTGGGCATATATGCCCAATTCTTTAGGCTGTTGGGTTTCGAATGGCATCTTCGCAAGCTGCAGATGGCGAAGGAAGGGCGAGACGAAGACGCAGGTCGACTAGCGATTTGGCAGATGAGAAATTGCACCGCACCAGTGGCAAGGAGACAGTTGCACAAGGCTTAAATCGTGGAGAGGTGCGGAGAACTGAGATAGAAAGGGTCGAGAGCCGCAACAAGACCAGCCGCACATCTGTAGCGACTCCGAATATGACATCCGAGTCTCATACGACGATCCCTAGTTCAAAGTCTGGGTCTACACACAGGAGAAGGAGGAGACACCATGACTCTGAATATACCGAGCATCGGAGGAGGCGATCGAAAGACGACTCAGGACATGTCTACCCCAGCTCTGCCGAAAGACCACGATCATCTCGAGTATCTATCCCAGCAAAGATAAAGGTTGCTAGGGATGTCAGTGAATCTGAAGGAAGCTCTAGCGAGGAAGAGCCCGTCGAGGTTAAACCTAGGAGGAAGAAGAAAAAAGTAATATACATAAACGAAGGGGAGTCTATACTGGGGAAGGCAAAGGCACGGAAGGTGGCAGTAGATAGAGAAGTACGGAGCCCTCCTAGAGCTAGTGAAGAGTCTGTTCGTCGAAGTAAGACCTCGCATTCCCGTCGAAGGTCTACAGCAGATGTATCGCTCCCTTCGCCACCTAAAAGGTATGTTTCTCATTCCCCAGCTTCAGTTAAATGTTGGCTTATGTGAATACAGGAGTGCATCCACACGAGACTTACCTTCTCAACCTCGACCTAGCCTGAGACGGAGTAATACCACTACATCGCATGCTTCTACAGCGAAGTCTGCATATCCACAACCTGTCGCCAGTACCGTATCATCCAGCAAACGTAGTAGCTTTCTAGGCAATTTCTTTGGGCCATCCTTGCAACCGCACTATGAGCCGGAACGACTGTAAGCTAATCTCCTATTCATTTTTGTTGACCAAGGACTGACATCTATTAGGGTTGAATGTCTGACCTGTCTCTCAGACGATGTGCCTCGATCTAAATCAGCTAAGCTGAAGTGTGGCCACCGAATGTGTCATTCTTGTCTACGTCGCATCTTCAAACTTTCCGTTACAGACCCCCAGCATATGCCTCCAAAATGCTGTACGGCTGATCATATACCCCTTAAGCACGTGGAGCGATTATTTGATACACATTTCAAGATAAACTGGAATAAAAAATACCAGGAATATAGCACAAAGAACAGGATCTATTGTCCAGGTCGCCGTTGTGGGGAGTGGATCAAACCGGGAAATATTCATAAGGAAGACGGAAAGAAATATGGAAAGTGTGGACGCTGTAAAATGAAGGTATGTTGTTTATGTAATGGGAAATGGCATGGTTCCAAAGAATGCCCTAAAGATGAGGCGACAAACGCTTTACTTGAGGCAGCAAAACAAGCTGGGTGGCAGCGATGCTATAGCTGTAGAACGATGGTTGAGTTAAAGGAAGGGTGTAACCATATGACTTGGTATGTATCTGGAACTTGTATTAATCCTGCAAGTATACTGACAGCAACAGCCGCTGTACTGCAGAATTCTGTATGATATGTGGACTCAAGTGGAAATCTTGCAACTGCCCTTGGTTTAATTATGAAGCAGTCGAGGCAGATCGTGCGAACCATGAAGCCGATCGACTCAACCATATGCGCGTCCCTCAAAATCCAACAGCGCCTCAAGAACGACCAAACCGAATTCGAAGACCACGTCCTGATAATTATACCGAGGAGATGAATCGACGTCGTCAGCAAGAACGCGACGATGAAGAACTAGCACGTAGACTACAACGTGTGGGTATCGATGGCGATGCGGATGATGGTTATCAAGGTGGTATAGGTGATATCCATGGCGTTGGCAATGGAGCCGGCCACTTTATGAACCAGAATTACGTTCGTGCAGCGCACAATATTTTAACAGGAAACTATGATCAAGCTACAGCAGCTGCAAATTACGTTATGGGCATGGCAGCGCAGGCTCGCGGCCGCCCCTCTCGACCACCTCGACCACCTCGACCGCCTCAACCACCTCTGCAGCCTAATCAAAGAAGACCCCCTCCGCCACCTGAGACTGGAAACTGGCCAGCCCAACGCCGGATGTCTCCACCGCCAGTACTACGAAGACATACAATGAGGGAGCAAGTATACAACTCAATTGCTCAACCTGCTGAGAGAGTGGTGCCGAGGAGAACAAGAACGGATTATGCCAGTGAGGCCAGTGTTCATGCTCCGGCTGGGGTAGCTTCTCCAAGAGCACCAACTTCGAATGAGCCTAGACCTTCTATTCTCGCTGGACTTGGAGGCTCTGGACGGTATGCTAACCGAGTCGGGGCTTGGAGAGCCCATGTTGAGCCGATTGCCCCAGCTGAGGGAGTTCTATCAATGCCCTAGGTGGTCATAATTTGGATTTTCAAAGCTATTGAAGTTTGCTGAATGGCATCTAGCAGCGCCGAGCTCGACGGCACGAATCCATGATCTAACCAATGGTTCCGTTCTAGCAAATATCAAGACACTCAGGCACTTGCTAAAATCTTGCTGGATGTAACTGACGATTAGCTACTGGTCATCAATACAGCTATTGAGGAGCTATCGCAACCTTAATTTGAAAAGGTTGTGGCTCAAATATGCCCAAGATTTAGTGACAGCAAGATTACTGAGCAAAAGACTAAACCAAAAAACAATATTCTGGAGATCCTATCCCTACGCGCTCGCTCACCAAGCGTAGACCGGATTTTTGAACCCGCTGGTCCCTGGCAGCTCTGACACTGCATCTTTGGGATTGTGAGTAAATTGAGTGAGCACCCATATTTGTGTCTTCCTTTTAAGATTTTTTGGCATATCAATTATACTTGCTGGATGTATGAAATTTTCGAGGAATGGAGTGGCAATGGAGGAAATGGAAGAATATGATGGAGGATTAAAAATGTATTTCTATACCTGGTCATTCGGCATGTAACATACGATGATGATATGATAACGAGTTTTATTATTAAAAGTTACCATTATAAGCTTTAGTTAATAATGTTAATCCATACTCTCCACATTAGGTATTTCTGTATTTTGCGATCAGCTCAATCGGTTCTCCATGCCTTCTCATTTAGCTTTACTTTAGCGAGCCCCCCTTTTGTTCTGCCTCGCACTTTGATAGACCCGGTGGGCGCCCCTGGCTGACACCGCCACAACCCCACGCCTGCGTCACTTTGGACCTCATTTTGTCCTTCATTGTTGAGCACATGAGCACACGTAAATGACTGAAGGATACTCCTACACACAACTGCAGTCACAAGAGCTCGAAGCAACGACTGCAACTACCATCTGCGCTGTGCGATTCATATAAATATGGCTTGGTAACATTGCTCCTACCACAGGACGATCCAAACTCCCGACTTACCGCGTTTCCCGAAGATGTTACTATTACATCAAACCGGCAGTGTCAAGATTGGAGAAATCGTGCGCTATACAGTCACATATACCCCAGCTCACGACCGAATCTTGCCTTCACCTGCCCATCTCCATCTCAAGATCAAGAACACATCTGCCATAGCCCTTCGTGCTGCTTTTGTACATGGTCCATATACGCTCTATGCTGCAGCGTACCCCTCTACTTTTGACCCGAATTCCAAGTTTGAAAACCCACAACATTATGGTGTACCGGAATTTGAACCAAACCTAAAGGCCGGTGGCACGTTCTCTACACAGTTGCTTGTACCAGAAGATGTGCGAGAGAGTGCTGGGAGTGGAACAAGGGAAGAAGGTGACATAAAGAGTGTTACTTGGATTGTGGAGGTTTCTTCGCAAGTCATTTTCTCGACTTCTGCAGCGGTACATTATGAGATTCTGTTAGGAAGGGACGAGAAGAGTCTGTCATTAGGCTTTGGTCTTACGGGGTCGTCGGCACCTACTCCTGGCCAAGTCAGTGATCATCAACAGAGTCATGGAGCGAAGAAAGGTCACCATAATGCTCAACCGAGGGGAATATACTCGAAAGCGGTTCATTTGAGGGTTGATGATACTGCCAGCTTGTGGAACACACCAAAGTTGCCGGAGTGGGATGATGAAGGCAAAGATAGACCAGTAAAGAAGGATGCCACAACCAAAATTGAAAACCAAGATGGAGAGGACCCCCATAGACATAAAAGACAAAAGAAGGTTCATTTAGTAGTCTTGACACATGGGTTGCATAGTAACCTTGGTGCTGATATGTTGTACCTGAAGGAGAGCATAGATGCTACAGCAAAACAATCAAAGATAGACGCAAGAGCACGGAAAGCAAGAAACAGAAAGGAGCCACTTGTGAATGATAACCACTCTACAGAGGCCAAAAAGAATGAGGCTGATGTTTTGGAAGAAGATGAAGATGAGGATGAGGAAGAGGTGATAGTGAGAGGCTTCTCCGGCAATGCAGTTCGGACAGAGCGTGGCATCAAGTACTTGGGCAAGCGTCTGGCCAAATACGTTCTGCAAATGACTTATCCGGATCAGCCATACCGCCCCGTAACGAAGAAAACCGCAGCTGAATCGCTCTCTCATGCTATAAAGCCTGAGCATTCTAAAGGAGAAGGCAGGCCAGGACACCATGATAGCTCGATTGTTAAGCAGCCTTATCATGACAAAAAGCTGGCTTATAAGATCACTAGCATAAGCTTTATTTCTCATTCTCTAGGAGGACTTGTTCAAACTTACGCAGTTGCATACATCCAAAAGCATTCTCCTCAGTTTTTCGACCTTATAGAGCCTATAAATTTCGTTGCTCTTGCGACGCCTTTCTTGGGATTAAGTAATGAGAATCCGCTATACGTCAAATTCGCACTCGATTTCGGTCTTGTCGGACGTACTGGTCAGGATCTTGGGCTTACCTGGCGAGCACCTACTCTTGCGCGTAGTGGGTGGGGTGCAATTGTTGGAGGACTTGGTGAAAGTGCTCATAAGAAAATTGACGGAGAGATAACCCCGGAAGCTAAACCTCTCCTAAGAATCTTGCCCACTGGCCCTGCTCATATTGTACTAAAGAAGTTTCGAAATCGGACAGTCTATTCCAATGTTGTGAATGATGGCATTGTTCCGTTGAGAACCAGCTGCCTGCTTTTCTTGGACTGGCAGGGACTTGGCCGTGTCGAGAAAGCGAGAAGAGAAAATGGACTCGTGGGAACAATGGCAGAATGGGGTTGGGCTGAGCTTACTGGCCAGAATTCAAGTTCACCAAGTAAACGACAATTTTCAGAGGCAGTTGCAAGCGATAGCGAGGGTATCAATACACCTACAAGGCAAGGGCACGGAGGGGATGTGCCTCAACCTCCACCGACAGCAACTGAAGATGACGTTCGAAGCTTGAATAGCCAAGGTGTTGACCACATAGACTCTCCAATCTCGCCATCGACTGAACATCTTCATCCGAACAGCTCCAGAAGCACAACGACGGGCTCCAAGACTGAAGATGGCCCATTAGCGAGCCTTTTAGGTTTCTTCCGGCCGGCCGCGTCTTCAAATTCGAGTAATACACATCCAAAGCAGAACAAGATATATAAAAGGAGCCAAACGCTTAAAATTAATGATGACTCCGCCACATCAATATCTAGTCAAGAGAGGTCTCCTACGCGGAAGTCAAAAGCGACTACAGGTGACTCTGAGCATGAAGACTACAACCACCAGTCCGCGCCGCCAAAAACGACGTTTTTCGAGGCAGCGGGTGATTTACTAAAACCGCCCTTGCCATCAGTAGAATTTCTGATCGATCCTGCTTCGCGTCAGAGAACCATTTTCCATGATCGAGTATACCACCCGGAAGATATTCCTCCACCACCACTAAAGAAACGGGGAACGTCCAACATGCTCCGCAGACGCTCCTCCCTAGGTGCAAATGGAACTTCTACAAAACCTGGACCTCCCCATACCTATAGCAACCTCTCGTCGCGCGATTATGATGATACCAAACATACAAACCCCAACAAAGATCCTCGTGAAGTAGTCGATGGGTCAGCAATGAAAGTAGAAGAGAAGATTGCCCGAGCATACCATCGAGATCTTTCTTGGCGAAAAGTGTTAGTCAGATTGGAACCTGATGCACACAACAACATGGTCGTGCGTCGCATGTTCGCCAATGCCTACGGATGGCCCGTCGTAAAACACCTCTGCGATACACATTTTGGCGATTCCGCCGCAGCGCTTACTAGAGATGAAGATGAAAATAATACAGACCGAGCCAAAGACTCCAAACTCGGTCCTGATGCTGCCGGCAAGGAAACGAAAGATTCTCAAGTCGATCTCCCTCGACCACCCTTTGCATCTGACAGAACAGATTCAGAGGTCCGCGAGGATTCAGATAAAGTTCCAGCTCTGGCTTCCCATCAAGGAGAAGGAAGTTTGCGAAAAGCGTTATCGGGAATCGAAATCAGTCCTTCAAGACCACAATATGACCGCATGGCCACTGAATCAGATGCAGGATGGAGCGAACGTGACTTTGCAGATAGCGAAGCCGATAGCGACGATGATGATACGCGTATGCCTAGCGAAACGAAGAAAACTTGGAACTGGACCGAGGCCATTGCTGGAAGGGGAGTGAGCCCCAAAGGGACAGAGCGGTCAGTCATTGATGAATTTCTAGGGAGAAATAAGGCTACATCAGAGACGGATGGTGCTAAGGATAAAAAGTTGGAAGAAGATACCAACGCAGCGAGGATTCTGAGTGGCGAGGTAGGCATCGGGGGTGGGCTGGAAGATGCTTTAGGTAAAGGCGAGGGAAAGAGGGATGGGGGAGCCGTCAAGAGGACGCAACTTGATTAGAGATCGGTATGAGATTATACGGTTTATGAATATATGAAAAGAGACCTAGAAATATTGTAAAATAGAGTGCGGTACTCTGGCATGGTTGACATCGGGGGTCCTTTGTCTTTTCTATAATTATAATGAGACTTGTATTTGAGGTTGTTCCTTACCTAAAGCATTACATAGACAGACTAATGATTACAACTATATATTCTACGCAAAGCAAGAAGAACTATCTCAAGTGTGAACCAATTCACCTGAAAGTGAATTTGCTGAGAATCTTGGCTATTATTTCACCTCCACTCACTGTTGGATCCAGTCTCTTGTGTGCTCGTTGCAGTGAAATTTTGTTTGGCCATAAGGATGGCGACCTGGATATCTTGTGGCATTTCTTTTCTCTAATATTATTCTCTACGCACCGACTTTCTCATCCAATAACCGATTCATCTCCGCCTCCTCATCTTCCACTACGCTCCCAGTACCGTTACCATTCCCTGCCCCCGATTTCCCCATTTCATCCCTAACATCCCTCCTCGTTACCATTGCCGCTCCCTCCCATCTCTTCACTTCCCTCTCCGCCAAAGCCCCCAAACTCCCCATGGCCACAACCAGAAACCCCAATTCCTCCCTCTCGCAATCAAACACTTCCCACCACTCCACCTCGGGCAATTTAACGCCTACTACCCTCGCAGCTAGATAAATAGCCGCTGTAGCTAATGCCGCTGGCTGATGTGTCAAATATAACATTTGCGGGCTCAACAGCGCTGTATTTAGATACGATATTGTCTTTGCTGCCACCTCCTTTCCTTTTCCTTTCCCCTCTGCAGAGAAGACATCGAGGGTTTGCAGATAAGTGATGGCTAAAGGATGCGGAAGCGCGACGTGCGTGTTGAAACCGAGCGCATTCAGGATTTGGCCCTCAATGTGTAGAAGCCGGTTTCGATATATTATATATGAGGACTCGGAGAGGTAGTATGCGTTTGGGTC
>Ga0247734_1001405_pt1 | contig 18366 bp, 11 predicted proteins | sample UWRJL103311B2_FD_180933 | JGI IMG/M metagenome (GOLD analysis project Ga0247734, IMG submission 180933) | Plant litter microbial communities from Arlington Agricultural Research Station in Wisconsin, United States - UWRJ-L103-311B-2 | ecosystem: Environmental > Terrestrial > Plant litter >... | reverse complement strand
GGATGAGCCTTATGACGACGCTCATACCGTCATCGAAGAGCTGGGCAAGGGCGATTTCATTCGCCGAGACCTGAGCCCCTTTGCGCTCATGGCCCACTTTCCACCCATGCCAGGTGAAGCTCCACCATTGTTTGGTGAGAAGATCGCCTACCGGTGCCTGGTCAATGGGGAAAGCGGAATGTTCAAGTTCTGGCAGAAAGCGGCCATCGACTTGAAAAACCCCAGCGCCAACCGCCGCCTGCTGCGTATGCGCCGCCGTATTGAGAAAGCCGTTCAGGCAGATCTGCCAATCACGAAGGTGATGCAGTACGGACTGTTTGGGGAAGGCTCCGGCTTGTTTATTCTGACCCGCTATGAAGAGGGCATCACCTGGAGCGAGCATGCTAAATCTCTGGTGACGACAGAGGAAAAGCTGCAAAACGCCCTGGCCCTTTGTGAGCTTGTGATTCAGATTCACAGCAGTGAATTTCCTCACGGCGATCTGCATCCGGAAAACATCCTCGTGCGACCGGAGCCGGAAGCCACTGAGGCTGGCGACGAACCTGTAGCACGGATGGTGCTGATCGACTCGTTAGATTGGGGTGGGCACAGCGAGCCCTACAACACTGAATACGGCCCGATCAATCCGACGTCTGCCGACAGCTATGGTCGGGACAAGTTTGCGGTCTACCGCATGGTCGAGGAGCTTTTTGGCGAAGCGGTGACCACAGACCTGCGGGCAGAACTTGAAGCGGCAGCGGGGCAGCCAGACGGCATTCCCGTTGATTTAGTGCTGTTGCGCAATTGCCTCAAGGCAGATATCGAACGGGTCAATGCGCCGCCCAAGGTTGCCCAGGCGCCCTTGCGCTTGATCCACATGGACTCACACCTGCCTAACATTGCCATGTTGCTGCAGGACGAAGGCCTTGAGTATCAGCTCAACGTCAGTATCTCGTCCAAGAACAAGCAAGAGCTGTTCTGCGTGATCACCGCGCATTACAAGCGACTCAATGTCATGCTCAATCCCGAGCAGCGCAGGATTTCGGCTGCCTGGATCAACGATTCTGGCCTTAACGACTACGCCCAGGCAGCGCAGCGTGCCATCCACAGCTTCACCACCCCGATCAGCGTCGAACGCGGAATCATGCCTGCCGGCAAGCCAAACTCGTTCATTGAGTTCCTGATGGGGCAGGATGCTGTACTCGACCTGCTTGAGGAAATGTTCGGCCCCGCTGAGCAGGAGCTCAGTGAGCCTGTAGAGCTTGAAGGGGGAGTCGAGCAGACCGTCAAGCCTCACCAGATCTGGCAAGCCCTGATGGACTCGGAAGGCGAACAGCGGCTGAAGGTGGAAGTGGGTAGCGGCGACATTGAAGAAAGCAAGTCGGGCGCCTGGCTGATCCCTTGTGTGCTCAAGACCGGCAATGAGCTGGAATTTCCCTCGGATGAAGACGAGGAGATCGGCATTTACCTGGCTGATGAGCCTCGCCAGTTCGGATGGGTCATTCCTGAAGAGTCCGGGGACGAAACCCTGGCGGTCAGACCCCAAGGCGAATCCCTCTCTTCGTTCAAGAAGAAAGTGGCAGAGGGCACCGAGCTGTTCTTTGAATCCAAACGCAACCACGCTTCTCGATTCCGTCGCCAGAAAGCCATGGACAGGGTGCTGACGGGCAACTCACGCATTCACAACTTGCCTGGCTATTTCGATGAGGAGGGCACTGCACGCTCCAAGGTTGTTCAGGAGGTGCCGAGCGAAGAGTCGATCCGCGCCCGCTATGACAACTTCAATGGTTCTGAAGAGCAGCTCAACCCAAAACAAATCGTTGCCTTTCAGAAGGTTGTCAGCCAGTCGCCTATCAGCGTGTTGCAGGGCCCTCCTGGGACTGGAAAAACGGCGTTTGTATCAAAATTGATACACTATCTGTTCGAAAACAATCTGGCGCGCAATATTCTCCTTGTGGGTCAATCACATACGTCCGTCGACACTGTGGCAATCAAGGCCAAAGAGCTGTGCGAGGAAATGGGCAACCAGATCAGTCTGGTTCGCCTGGGCCAAGAGCACTTGATCGACGAGAAGCTGCTGCAATGCCACTCCAGCTCCATCCAGCGCAAGATGCGCCACAAGTTCCAGCGTGAGTATGAGCAACGGATCAACGCACTGGCATCACGCTTGATGCTCGATCAGAGCTTTGTCGAGGACATTGCCAAGCTTCACCGCAGCATCAGCCCTTTGCTGTCGCGCATTGCGGTGCTGCTGGGCAACATCAATGACCTGACCGAACGCCGCGAGCACAGTCCGGATCGCCAGGGCCGCATTGATGAGTTCAAGCGCAGCCTGGATGAGTGCACCCAGATCGTCGACAACAACATCCGTACCCGTGGCTACGAGTTCAAGCTGCCGGAAGTGACCGATCCGGAATACTGGCGCGAGCTGGTTCGCCAAATCGCCGCCAATCACGGCGTCACCAATCAGCTGGCCATCCAGCGCCTCAATCACCTGATTGCGATCAGCAAGGATTGGATCGACGTCCTGGCGTCGGGCTCTGCAAGCTTTGACCGTTTCTTCGTCAAATCCAGCCAGTTAGTCACCGGCACTCTGGTGGGCATGGGCGCAAAGTGGCTCAACATCGAAGAGCAGGAGTTTGACTGGGTAATCGTTGATGAGGCCGGTCGCGCACAAGCCTCTGAGCTCATGATCGCGCTTCAGTGTGCACGCCGTGGCTTGCTGGTGGGCGACCATCGCCAGCTGTCGCCGCACTACGAGCAGTCCCTGTTGCGCCACGTATCGCGCAAGCTGGGCGTGGATGAAGCTGAGGTGCGCAAGACTGACTTCGAGCGCGCCTTCATCGCCAACGATGGCGTTACCCTCGACACCCAGTACCGGATGGTCGAACCCATTGGGGAAATCGTCTCCCATTGCTTCTACGGCGGCCAGCTCAAGAGTCATCGCAAGGAAGCCGCCTCCTGGTACGCTGAACTGCCGTACCCGATGAACAAGCCCGTCGCCTGGATCGACAGCGGCAGCGGTGAGCGTGCGGTCTATGAAGAAGATACTGGCGGCGGCAGAGTGATCAACCGTCATGAATTGGCGGTATGTATGCACCTGCTGCGTCAGATTGCGACCTCCCCAACGCTTGAGCATCTGCGCGCCAGCAAGTCGGAAAAGCATCCGTTTCCCATTGGCATCATCGTCATGTACAGCGCTCAGAAGCGCTTGCTCGAATCCGTGCTCTCCAGTTCTGAGTGGATGGCGCCGTTGCGTGACCTGTGCGACATCGCAACAGTAGACAGCTATCAGGGCCAGGAAAGACGTGTTGTGATCCTGTGCCTGGTGCGAAACAACCCAGAGCGCAAGCAAGGCTTTCTGGTTGAGCCTTCCCGGATCAACGTTTCGCTTTCACGCGCCCAGGATCGCCTGGTCGTGATTGGCTCCAAGAACATGTGGGAAGCCTCCAACAAGCAGTCATCGCTGGCCGATGTACTGACCTATATCAGCGAGCAGACCGCCGCTGGCAATGAAAACTATGAGTTGGTCGACGGTACCACCGTAATTGAGGGCGCACGAAATGCATGATGAAATCGAAATGATCGAAACCAGCGGCGTGCGGCTGTGCAACACGATCTCCCTTTTGATCCCGGCGTACACCTACCACATCAACTGCGCCTGGACTCAAGAGATCCCCTTGCCTGCGATCGAGGAGTTCACCTGTCGATTGCTGATCGCCCTGCGTGAGATCACCCCAGGCGAGGTTCAGCAATACTTCGGACTCAGCAAGCGTGAGTGCGAGGTGCTCATCGAGACGCTGGAGAAGAACAAGCTCGTTACGCACAACAACGAGGGCATGCTGGTGCCCACCAACATGTTGATCGACCGCACCAAGGACAATCCCGAGGTTACTCCAAGCCTGACCAAGTACGAGGTCAAGACCGAAACGGTTGTGTTTGAAGCGCTCACGGTGTCCATCATGCCGTCCAATGCCTACAACCGTAGTCGCCATGGCCTGCCTCAGCTGCCGATCCCGGACGATAACCACAGCCCGTCGCCGCAGTTGATTACCGAGCTTTTCGGCAGTCAGTTCAGAGCTTTTCTGGACTACTCACGCCGCCCAGAAGTCGAGACCAAGAAAACCCGCCTGTACAAGGTTGATGGTTGCAGCGCCGGCAAGTTTGTGCAGATTCCGATTGACCTGGAAATCTGGCTGAGGCCAACCAAGGAAGGTGATGTCGAGGTCATCAAGAAGGTGGCTGAGAAGTCCAGCGGAGGGCGCCAGCGTCCTTTGTCTATGGGAGTGGAAGCAAAGATCTCTGACTACCTCAATAGCCTGCCACGTCCCAAGAAGGGCATGACCATCCTGGGCTACTGCAAGATGTTCGACGACCACGTATTGGATCAGTACATCGACGACCGTGGCCTGGATCTAAACCACTGGCTGCTCGACCATGCCAATCGCAAGACCGGTTACGGCACACCGACGACCCGCTCGATGATCGGCCCAATATTCGATCGCAACAACAAGAAGACCCTGGATCGCATGATTGATGAAGTATCCAAGGACTGGAAGGCAGGCGAGGTGCACCGCGCATTCTGGCTGTCGAGCTCAGCGCCGCTGTGGGGCGCCAATGGCTTTCTCATGAGCGACTTCTGCAATGAGATCTCACGCCGCCTGGCTGAAGACCGCCAAAGCAAGGGGCACGTCACTGCGATCATGCCCTATGACGACGTCAAGGAGCTTTCGGTTCTGAAGCAGAGCTTTCACACCCGTATTCCTTGTGGCATCGCCTACAAGGGCGCCGACCTGCAAAATCAGGTGGAGATTTTCCTGATACCAGGGCAGTTGGCGGTGGTGCAGTATCATGTCCAACCCGATAACGCGAGTGCGATCACGGTGCCGGTGGGTTACGTCACGGTTGACCAAGAGCGCATCGCCAAGATCGAAACGTACCTGGACAACCTGGTCAAGTCGCGTGGCAGGCCTGAGCTTGCCTGGAGTGACAGCACCTCAAGGGTTGAAGACCTCATGGGTGACTGTCGCACGCACTTCTGTGAAGCCAATCGCAAACCAGTGTTGAGCCTGGCTAACAAAGTGATCCAGGCACCGACGCCAAACGGAAATCACCCATCCTGACAAAAAACCGACCTAACTGGAGCCCTAGGGCTCCAGAATTTCAGGTGAACAGTTTCGTTTTTCTTCACCGATGAAGATGCCCTTTATGCTGGTGAATCCTACCAGATTGCAGGGCATCGTCCCGTTCGCTTTTCAATGCGATTCTCAGCCCATCCACATCCCCCTGGCAAAGCTTGGTGACTGCCATCATGGCTCGACCACCGAAGATCAACTCAATGCGATCAATGAAAGAATGGGTGAAGAACTCAGGCTCTATCTCAAATCCTTTAGGCGCATATCGATTGATCCTGATCAGGCGGGCTTTGTGTAGGTAGAAAAAGCCCGCATGCATAGAAATAAGATTTGCTGCCCTATCGATCCTGTAAGTCCTGCGACCTCTGAAATGATCCTCAACAATTTGACCTAGCAGGAGCTGACACCTCCAAGAAAGTGAGTTCGCGGCCTTTGCCCAGTTAATGAGTGATCGAGAAAGCTCTGGCTCCTCTTGCGTGTTGATATCAAGGATACCTGGCAGACTGTCCATCATCCGTTCTTGCCAATGCTTTGTGAAGCGCAAGGACTGCATGTCCAGATCAGGGCGGTAAGGCCACCGCTGCGCAAGCCCTTGGCTCATAGGGTGTCCTTTGCCCAATACATAGTGTTCATGACCGTTTATGCGGTAGAGATGCTCAGAGCAAGTCAGCGCTACATGATCAGTGTTCCAGAAGGTTTCACAGTCGCTGTCATCATCCACCACGTTGTAGATCGGGCTGAAATGCCCATCAACGTGATCTTCTCGAACCACCTGCTTGCCACAACCGGGCTTCTCACATACACCTTGAGATCTGTAGAAAATCTCTTTTATAGACCCAGGGTGAAGAGCACACGCTCTCGATGTCCCGGCATTAAGCCGCCAGCCTAGCCCCGCAACTTTGATACCAAACGGGTCATCATCACTCAAGGCTGGCAGGTTGAGGGGCTCCGCGATTGGGGCGAGGGCGTCTTGCTTGGCCAGGGTGACCGCCTGGATGCCGTGAGGCCCGAGCTTGATGACGTTTTTCTGATGAAGATTGGCTTTAACCTGATCAATCATCATGGGATAGGTCATGAAGATAATTCCTTCATCAAGGTAAAGCCGATCGATCATTGTCTGATGCGCCGGATGGTGACCCCCTTGATTTCCAACCACCAGAACATAGCCAATCTCAATCTTCACAAGCTTGGAGGGTTCCCCATCCTGGCCAAATATTGGAACCGGGTAGCCTTCGAACAAAGGCTTAATGCTATCGAGCAGGGCTTTCTTCATGTAGTCAGGTCGCATCCGCTCTCGCCAGCTTCTGACTTGATTGATCGCATCTTCTGCTTCGAAAAGAAACGTAGAGCGACTGAGTAGTTTGTTGTCAAAGACCTTTTTGGAAGACTTTTCAATTTCTACCAATGTGATCTTCACGACTGACCCCTGCACCGTAATGTAGGTAAAATCCGTGGTCAGCCGACAGGGCAGCGTGTATTTATTAAGAAGGGCATCCAGATACAGCCCCCCGGCGTATAGCTCGGGGGTATGGAGTAGATAGGGGTGAGCAACGATCATGTCGTGCAATGCTTGCTCTTTCACCGCCTGCCCTTCGCCATCTACCTTAGGTGAATTCCCTGTATCGGCTTGCCTGCTTTGGTATGCAAGCCCTTTGCGCTTGATGGGGTTCCTAAGCTCCGGCTTTGAAGACTTTTGCTTATGGTCTTGGGTTTTCTTCCGGATCGGCGCAGAGGCCATAACGAGATCTTCGAAATGCTTGATGATTTCACGTGGATCGGAAGATGTGATCATGAGGGTGCTCTCCGGGCTGACAGGATGTTCTATCAGCACCCTGAAGCAGGGTCAACTCAGCGCGCAGGAGGCTAGCTCTGTCTCAGGTCAATAAAAGAAAACCTGTCGTTAAAATAGTTCCGGCTTGCGCACATCAGAGCTATTCAGCTCAGGCAGCTCGTTGAGCGCGCAGACTTGGGTGAACATTGGAGACATGCAAGCGCTCTGGGCGGCTAGAGCTGCAGCCGTTGCGAATCTTGCAGTGGACATCGAGCACATCGCCCACGATGAATTCCTGATCCATCTCGACGGCCAGGTGGTGCTCTGGAACCACCAGGCTCTTGGCGAACACGGCCACGCGAGCTTTGTCCTGGATTGCGATGGTCGACAGCTCGCAGGCAGCGCTCAGCCAGTTTGCAGGATCACTGGCCACGTGGAAGTAGTCGCCATCCGGGCACTGAAACTCGAAATTGGATTCGGTGATTTGAGGGCGAAGCCACATCTCAACGCCCTCGGGGGTGCGGCGCATCAGCATCCACAGGTGGTGCATCAGCATGACCGTATCCGGGCTGTCTGGGTAGCTTTTGCGCAAGAGCTTTGGAGAGGACAAGGTGATATTCGAACCCCCTCTGACCTGCAGTATGCTCTCGCGATCTGCGGTAGCACCGGCTTCACTCAGGTGAGAATGCTGGATTTTTGCCATGCTTTGAATTTTGACTTGGACAGCCAAAATGGTCGAGCTCGCCTCAGGCATATTCGAATGGACAATCTGGGATAGGGCACTCAATGCCTGTGATTTGAACACAAAAAGCTCACATGGATTTGCGGAAACGACTGATATTACTGAGCTTTCTCCATCCTGTCAATATACGCATAATTCGAATTCAAGCTTCTAGTGCGCTTAATGAGAGGGGTTGCGCGGCACCTGGGCAAGATCCTTAAGGCTCAAGTAACCAGCACAAGCTCTCTAAATCGGGGGTTATGGGTTGAATGCCAAGGGTTGCCAAAAACCCTATAGGTGATAAGGTCGGCCTCATCTCAATTTAAACTTCAGCCAACCAGGATAAGGGTTTGAAGCATGGTCAAGCGCCCCAGCCCAACCAAAAATCAGCTCAAAAAAGGGCATGAAGAGGAGTCGATCGAAAGCGCCCGGTTTTCTGATCTGCTTGAGGGTGTGGTGACAGCTTCAGAGCACCCTGTGATGGTGGATGGGCCAGCAATGCCTGAAGGGGAGTTTATCGATGACAAGCGCGAACTGTTCAAATCGGTTTTCCGGGGGAGAATCGATGTTTACCCCACACGATGGACATCCCCAGATGGCAAGAGGGGCGGGTACTCCCCAGCATGCGGAAATCTTTTCAAAAAGGGCGTGTGCAACATCAAGGTAGTCCCTTGTGATGCTTGCAGCAACAGGAATTTGCTGGCCTTGACGGACGAGCGAATCTCAAGGCATCTGAAAGGATTGGGAACAACACAGGAAAACAAAGGGGCTATCGGGCTTTTCCCACTGATGCCTGACAGCACCTGCTACCTCCTGGCTGTCGACTTTGACAAAGATAATTTCAGGCAAGATGCTTTGGCATTTTATGCGTCCTGCAAGGCGCTAGGGGTGCCGGCATCAATCGAACTGTCTCAGTCAGGTAATGGCGCCCATATCTGGATTTTCTTTGATCGAGCAGCGACAGCCAAGATGGCTCGACAGCTAGGCTTTGCCATCATCAGTCACGCCTGCTCGAATAATCGGCAACTGGATCTGAAGTCCTATGACCGGCTATTCCCCAATCAAGATGTCATGCCCAATGGTGGATTTGGAAACCTGATTGGCCTGCCATTCCAATATGAGCCTCGTGAGCGAGGCTGTAGCGTATTCGTCAACGAAAAATTCCAGGTCTATAGGGATCAGTGGGCCTACCTGTACACGATCAAAAGAATGCGAGTCGACGACATTCGGGAGGCCATTTTCAACGCCGTAGGTGACGCCGACCCCCTAGACATCGAATTCTCAAAGGATATCGACGACGAGAGCCCTGTTGACGAGCCCTGGTCACCCAAGAAAAAAGACTCGGTCTTGCTATCAGGCGTGCTGCCAAAGAGTGTGACTATCAAGCAAGGCAATATGCTTTGGTTCGAAAACAGCCTGCCATTGGCTTTGAAGAACAGGTTGATCAGGCTGACGGCATTCAAAAACAAACAGTTCTATTTGGCCCAGGCGATGAACCGATCGGTGTGGGACATCCCACGACTGATCGCGAAATGGGAGCTGGAGCGGCAGTACTTTGGAATTCCTCGCGGCAGCCACTCCTCGGTTATGGATCTGCTGGCTAAAAACTCGATCGAAGCGAAGGTTGAAGATGTCAGGTCGCAAGGAAAGCCCATCGAGGTCAGCTTCAAAGGCAAGCTACGGGACGACCAGTCCGTAGCATTCAACAAGATGATCGAGCATGAAGATGGCACGCTAATCGCGCCACCGGCATTTGGCAAAACCGTCCTAAGCTCAGCTGTCATTGCGCATCGCAAAGTCAACACCTTGATCATCGTGCACCGCAAAACCCTAAAAACCCAATGGCGCAAAAGCCTCAAGCAGTTCTTGGGTCTGAAGGATCATCAGATTGGTACCGTTGGTGGTAAAGATGCCAAGCCCAGTGGCTTTATCGACATAGCCCTGGTCAAGTCGCTGCATGCTGAAGAAAACCTGGCGGGGATCATCGCAGAGTACGGGCAAATCATGGCCGATGAGTGCCATCATGTCACCTCAGCCCAGTTTGAAACGATCATGCAAAGTGCCAATGTCAGGTACGTTATGGGGATGACAGCAAACTCAGAAAAGCGTCAGGGTGATGAACCGATTGTTTACATGCAATGTGGCCCGATACGCCACGTTGCGCAAAGAGCCGAAAACGCCCCAAAAGACCGAAGGGTTGTCCCAGTACCCTTGAACTTCGAGGTGCCGTTTGCTGATGATGCTGATATCCAGGATATCTTCACTTTCCTGGCTGAGAGTGAGGAGCGCACACAGAAAATTGCTGAAGACATCCTGAATGCTTACCGCCAAGGCAGAAAGATCATCCTGCTGACAGAGCGGGTAAGCCACTGCAAAAGACTGGCTGAACTGCTGAAGCCGGATGTTGAGGCACTTTTTCTCTTGGGCAGCGGGCAATCGGAGAAGAAGAAAGAAAAACTAATGGAGCAGCTGGAGGGTCTTTCCCCTGGCACACCTCATATCATCATCGCCACCACCAGCCTCTTAGGGGAGGGTTTCGACCACCCCCCTCTGGACATGATGGCGCTGGCCATGCCGATCTCCTGGAGAGGTCGCGTAGCTCAGGTTTCAGGCAGGCTTGATCGCCCCTATGAATCCAAGGTCGATGTCATCATTCGCGACTATATCGACACAGGTCACCCTCAGCTGCTCTCGATGTGGCGTAAAAGGCGAGCAGGCTATGCCAAGATCGGTTTCAAGGCGGTTGGAATCACCCTGGGGCGCACGCCAACACGACCATCGTGCATTGAGGTGACCAACATTCCCGTCCAGCAGAGCCTCGGCCTATGAACACAGCCAAGATTCCATTTGGGCTGCTCAACGGCAACCTCAAGCGCGCCATGGACGTCCCCAACGGCTTGGCGTGCGGCTGTTTGTGCCCTGGTTGCAAATCACCCCTGATTGCTGCGAATCAGGGTGTTCGCAATGTTCCCCACTTCCGTCACGCACAGGCCGTCGACTGCCAAGGGGCCTATGAGACTGCGCTGCATCGCGCCGCCAAAGAGCTTCTGGTCGAGAAGATGTTTGTTCAGACCCCAGATTTTGACCAGTACGTCACCGCTGGAGGGAATCACCTGATCAGTGGGAAGCGGGTATCGATCCCAGGCGCACTAGTCAGTGCAGACCAGGCTCAAAGTGAAGTCACAATGCAGGGGGTTGTCCCGGACGTCGTGTTTACGGTTGGAGGACATCTACTACTGATCGAAATCCATGTCTCCCACAAAGTCGATGGCCGCAAGCAACAAGTGCTTCGTAGCATGGATCAGTCCAGTTTCGAAATTGATCTGCGACATCTGAAGATCGAGTCTGTGGTCGATCCCAAAGCATTCGAACACGAAGTACTGCACAACCCTGAGAACAGACGCTGGCTTCACTCGCGATTGGGAGCCAGATTGGTCAGCAGGGCGCTGACCGAATTGACCCAGGCAAGAGAGCAGCAACGTGAGAAGCAAAGGTTGCGTGAACTGGAGCTGACCGAGCAGCGCGCCAGCGGTAAGCTTTTGCGCGAGCTTGAAGCCCAAGCCAGGCGTCAGATCACCAGTGAACAGGTTGCACAGGCCCAGGACTCCCATGAGGCCAAGGTTTACCGTGAAAACATGGGTGAGCTGCGCCAGCGTATCATGTGTCGCGCAAAGGCCATTGCCCGCACAATTGAAAGAGCCGTTACTGAGCATGAGGGGCAGGGTGCACAGTGCCAAACCTGCTGGATGGTCAACGCCCCCGGTGATGTTCGCTGTACCTACTGCCAAAGCACAACTCTGTCTCAAGTATCGTTCACCTCTGACTACGCCAGAAATGCAGAGGCCAGGATGCGCTGCTCTACAAAGCCCGATGAGTCCATCAAGCGGGTTCCGAACCTTGAGACGGAATGTGAGGGTTTATCTTGATTCAATTTGTCAAATAACCGATGATTGAAGCCTGTGTTTTACCTTTGTGCCCGCCTAAAAGTGGGCTTTCGTGATGACTTGAGAAACGTGATGAAGCTCCTCGATACACTCCAAAAGAAACTGCTCTGTGCCCTGCCCAAGGGGTTTGATGCGCATCACACCTTCTTGGGCATCGAAAAGATTGGGGATGAGATTACTTCCCCTAACCAGTCAACATATACCTGCCCCTGTTTCAATGAACGTCCATTTTGAATGCGGGCAACGGGATGTGACCTTGAGCATGCTCAGGAAAACTAGAACGTCACGCTCGCAAGCGGGAGCTTGGGGCCAGGAGTTGGATGATGAAGGTATTAATCGTTGGCGCAGGCGGAAACTTCGGCAGCATCATCAGTCGAAAGCTCTCCCAGATTCCTGAGATAGAATTAGTCCTTGTGGGGCGATCGGAACAAGCCAAGGATCTGGCCAAAGAACTTGGTGCAGAATACTGGCAGGGCGATGCGCTTGCTGATGGCTTTGCTCAGGTGTTGGCGCAGTACGCCGTCGAACTGGTCGTTCATGCAGCGGGGCCCTTTCAAAATCAATCTCTGAATGTCGCCAGCGCGTGTATCGACTATGGCTGTCACTATTGCGACCTGTCAGACGCTCGTGAGTTTGTTACCAAATCCAAAGCTTTGGACAGCAGTGCTCGCGAAAAAGGGGTAGCCATCCTTAGTGGCTGTAGCTCAGTCCCTACGCTGTCTGCCGCCGTGATTGATGCCTACCTGGCCAGTGCGCCCAAGGGTACTGTTCTCACCTCCATCCGGCATGGCATTACTTCGTCAGGAAAGATGCCGGGGTTATCTACGGTAGTAGGCGTTCTCGAATACGCAGGACGGCCCATCCCCCAGCAGCGCAACGGTGCGCTCCATCAAGTGTTGGGCTGGAAAGATCTTGAGGCCGTCAAAGTCGCGGGCATCAGTGGTAGGCGCCTGGTGGCTAATGTGGATGTCCCGGACATGGATATCTTTCCTGAGCGCTACGCCGTAAAGGACATCGTGTTCAAGGCTGGGCCCGGCGTGGCGATGGGTGCGCTGGCCAACTACGCACTGGCCACGGCAGTGCAGTGGGGGCTGGCGAAGTCGTCTTTCCGCGCAGCGGGCTGGCTTCACCAGTTAGGCCGGCGCTTTGAGTTTCTGGGTGACGGCAAAAGTGCCATGTATGTCGAGCTCAAGTCGCTGCTGCGCAGCGAAGAGACGACTTACCGCTGGGAGATCCTTGCGACGCATGACAAGGGCCCGCAGATACCTTGCTGTGGTGCAATCGCCTTGGCGCGCAAGATGGCTTCAGGCTATAGACCTGATTCTGGAGCAAGACCCTGCGTTGGCGAGATCACCCTGGGTGAGTATTTGTACGAGATAGACCCGTCTTTTGTGACCATTACCGAATCTAAAAGCTAACGGGGCTGAAGATCTGAATTCACGCGGCCAGGGTGGAATTATTGGTTTTCCATAATTCGACATAAAAGGGCCGACATCGCTGCCAGCCCCCTGTTTGCTAGTCGCGTAGAGCCCCGTCTACGTACTCTTCATAGTGGTCATCACACAGAAAGCCCAACTCGACCTCGTGTTGGGCCGGCTCACCACAGTGCTCGCAATTTTGTCCATCCAGGCTGAGATTGGAAGAACAGTCTGGGCAGAGCGGGTGGGTCTCATCGAGTTCGTCATCTACAAACTCGAAGTCCTCGTTACTGACCTGAACCCCGCAGGACTCGCAGTTTAGATCATCCATTATGCCTGCTCCCGACGAGTAAAAAGGAACGACGGAGTACGCATCTCGGGCTTAGAAACGGCGATGTGCTTCTCGGCCAGGCGGCGGAAATTCGCATCGAGCACATGATTGATCAAATAGTCATGACCCACCATGCGAGCACCATTGCCGAAGAAGTCAACGTGCAGTGATGTGGTCTGCATGACCTTTTTCAGAATCGTTCGGGAGTGATATTGGCCGCTGTCGATGGAAAGTAGTGCGCACTGAAGCGAACCCAGATAATCCTCCTTGACCAGAAGAAATTCAGCCAGGAAATTCAGGGCGTCTGGGTGTTCGTTGCGGTAGGCATCGATCAGGAATGGAATGCACTTTGGGCTGTAACCCCCTGGATAGGTGCCCGTCAGCAAGCCAGCAAGGTACTGGGAGTAGACGTGACCTTCGCTCGCCAGTGACTGATAGGTCTGCAGCGCTTCATCAGAACAGTCCATGGCTGCGTGGGTGAAGACATTCTGATTGTGCAGGCCCAAATCGAAGCGGCTGCGGATCATGGGGTGCTCTAGCGATGTATCTTCAAAAGCTGCAAGAAAGCGCTCCATCAAGCGATCCTTTTGGTCTTGCAACAGTTGCGTGTAAGGTTTTTTAGCAACCTTTCTCGCATAGAGGTCGTAGGCTTTGCTGATCTTTTCACCAGGAAACTCAAGCAAGGCAGCGGCTTGGAAGTCCTTGACCTTCATTTCTCCCGAAAGGAGCAGGTGCGGCTCATTGAGCATGATCGATTGATTTTCGAACGCCTTGCTGATGTCGTTGAATTGATGATCACTGCCAAAAAAACTGACATCCAGAGAACATAGCGGCGTGCGGAGAAGGCCTGCGCGTGGATCAGTGCCGGGGCGAGGAGTGGATGCCCGGAATTCCTTGCGCTGAAAGAGCTGGCGGTCGACGGTGTAGTGCTGATTTCGCAGCAGGGTGAGGGTAAAGCTTTTGGTGTCTGTCATTTTGAACTCTGCAATCAGTTGATCGCTAGCCCAGCCGCAAACAAGCATGAATCAACCTGGCACAAAAGCTCTGGCTGACCGAGAAAACCTTGATTACAACGCCAATCTTTCTCACAGGCGGCTGGGAGAGTGGGAGGCAGGGCCCGAGGCGCAAGTTAACGCCAGGCCCAGATTCTGCCCGTACCAAATCTTAAAATCAACCCCCATGAATCAGTAGGTGCATTAGGAGGCCAGGGAGATTTCTTCAGGAGAGCGACGAATGCGTGGAGCATTGGCTGAAATTTGATCGTAGTCAGGAACGAACTTTTTAGCAGCATTCTTGAGGGTGTTGTAGGGTCGACCCATCTCCCGAGCCGCTTCCCAGGCCGGTACGCCAGCTTTACGCAGTTCAGCGAAGGCATGAGCCTCTTCGCGGGTCACAGGCGCAATCCGCAGAGGAGCCGTCACGTCAGTCCCTTTCTTGACGCGCTGGCGCAAAGTGGTGGGCGGCAGACCAAGAGCCTGAGCGTGTGCCGCGAGCGTTCTCCTGAGTCCGTTGATCTCATATGTGCCACCCACTTGCTTGGGCCAGTCCATGTCGAGCACTTCGATGATGGTGTCCAGTTTCGATTTGTCCATACCAAGTGCCAGGGCAGCTTTGGTGCGAGAAATCCCGGACTCTTTAAGTCGCTTGAGGTCGTCTTCGATATTCATGATGCGCAAAGCGTAGTGGGTATGCACTATTTTAGGTTTGTGCGGGCAGGGCGATGCAAGTACTGATGCATTTTCGCATTTAGTGAAGCCTTTCGTAGGATAGGCCCTATTGCTCGATTTGAAATTTTGGACACGGTATTGGCTTAGCGATATATTGAAGTAAGTGCTTAGGGCACGTGCATTTTCTACTGAGAACAAGAATAAATGAAAAAGCGAAACCTGTTAGGCCTAACCCTGGCCGGTGCCATAGCGGCCACAACATACGCGCAAGCGCATAACGTTATCCGGATGCAGGCGCCCATCGCCCAAGGTAATTTTTGGGAGCAGACCCAAGACTTTGTCTCAGCCTGGGCCCCTGCAGGGCAGATCTATGGGTGTTCCGTCTGGACGCCTGAAGTAAATACCGTCGAGAGTGGCCACTCGTTCACGCAGAGCGCCAGCGACTGCCTTCAAACCCAAGAGCGAACGATCCAGCCTCAAGAAATCCACTCAAAAACCCATGCAGTACGAAATGCTGGCCAGGCTTCCACTGAGAGCACTGTTAGAACAGTCTCCAGCACCAGGGCCGCGATCGGCACGCTGATCATCTGGCAACAAGGGTACAGCAAAGTAGGTGAGTGGGTGAATGCCACAGATCCCGCTGCCTCCAGCTCTTGCAGCTGGACGCCAGCAGTCACTGCCGTCGACAAAGGTGTTTCGTTTACCCAGACCGGTTCCACCTGCTATTACACTCAGATTCAAACCGTCCAGCCACAAGAGCGCAACCCAGTTACCGGGGAAATGCGCGACACTGGTACTGCTTACACGCGTAACCGGCAGATGGTCACCACAGCCACACGCACCGCAGTCGGCACCAAGGCGCCTGTGGTCATCCCAGGGCTGCCTGCCAATGAGGGCGGAACATTCACCATTACTTCTCCTGCCACGGTCTATTACGGGGTAAAGGGCACCACTCGCCTGACCAGCAAAACATTTGCTGCTGGCCAGTACAGTTGCTCGAATGGAGTATTCGGCGACCCAGCGAGCGGCACAGTAAAGACATGCTGGGCAAACTGATGGCCATGGGCGAGGAGACTCGCCTGATGGTTCAAATATAAGGCGGGGCGCAGACATAGGTTGATTTGAAAGCTTGCGCTTGAAACAATGAATAGAGCTGTATATTGATCAACAGAGGCCACAATGATTCTAAAAAAACCCTCTCGCTTCGTTGCTTCCGCGCTTCTGGTGCTGTGCGGCACGATGGCTATTCAGAATTTCGCGAATGCTGCAGGCATGGACTCGCAACCCACTGAGCAAGAGGTGGTTCAGGATATAGCCATGCTCAAGTCCTCAGACTTCGGGCGAGCTCGTACCATGGCTTCAAAAAGCATGGATGGCCAAAGCATCAGGTTTCTGATCGAGAACGTAGATATCACCTACGAGGGTCTCCCCAATGTCCCCAGGGCCACGCCGGTCGTGATGGACATGAAAGACCCTGGGTGCGTCGTCAATATGCAGGATCAGGGCTGGGTGAAGGCTGGAGATGACCTTTCGTTTCATGGCGCACGCGGCGATTTGCTTCTGGTGAACGCTGATCTTGCTCGCATCAGCAACACAAACCACGAGATTGGCCACTGTATCGACTTCACCGTCATGCCAAAACTCAAAGCTGATCTTGCCGGCACAGGCGCCAATATCAATTCCGTCGTCAACATCGCCATGACGCAAGCGCTTGAAAATGGCGGTACTGTTGATCTGGCAGGAGTCGCGCAGAAGGGCGCTGGCTATGTCCTGGAGAACCGAACGGCCTCCTACGAGGCTGGCATCTACTCGACCGCTGTGAAGGAGGCCTATGCCGACCTGCATGCGGTTTACCAAACGGCAGCACTCACTGGCTCGTTCGACAGCTTCTCTGGGGTCATCAACAACTACCGCCAGGCAGTCAAATGGGACATGAACCATGCTGACGATCTTGCGGTGTACCGCATCCTGGCGCAAGAACAGGCAGCGGGGCTCAAGCCTGGCGACCTGATTGGTAAATCCCATGAGCAAGTCACCGAACAGGTGAATGCTGCTTTCACCAAGCACTTCTACCAGGATGGAAAGCTGTCAATTCACTCAGGTGGCTTCAAGTCTGTGGCAGAAGAGATCCACATTCGCGCCCAGGTGACGCCAGGTCTTGAGCAAGCGCAGAAGGACATCATTGCAAGGTTTGACGCCAAAGTGCTCGATGGAAGCCTTCAAGCATCCAAAGTCGAATTCATGTCACTTAGCCAAAAATCCATTGAAAGCCAGCAGAACCTGCTGAGTTCCGGCAAAGTCGCTGCAGAGCATCTGGATCAAGCCAAAGAGGTTGTGGCAAAACAAATGGGCAACCATGCTGCAGCGCTAGAGATCCTGGGCGTGTCTTCTGTAGAGGTTGCCAGCCACATCGCAAAAGACCCTGGCATGACGAGCCTTTTTGACAAGGTTGATCATTCGCTGTCTGCTGAGCGCGGTATTTTGCACAACGGTGGTTCGGGTGGATCAATCATGCGCAGAGCCATCCAGATTGGTGGCGACTACCGGCTGAGCCCAGAGAGCGACTTGATCAGAGCAAGTTTCAAGAATGCGCTTCAGCATACGGATCTGATCAAGACGGCTCAGCAGGAAGCACCAGCGCCAGGCTGATCAAGCAATAAAAAACCCCAGGAGGGTGAATGCTCCTGGGGTTCTTCCATCGCCTGTCAGGTATTGATTACCCTTTGGGTCTGATTCGCGCAAACAGATTTGTCGCAAAACTCACCAAAGCCAGCACCAGACCGCCAGCCACAAGACCTACGACAGCCTCGACCACTAGGGGAACGACGTAGCCTAGCGCCTTTCCAGCGACAGGTATGGCGTGGGTGGCGTGCTCAATACCCTGCATAGCCTGACCAAGCACGGGAATGCTGTGAATCAAAATCCCTCCACCGACCAAAAACATGGCAAGTGTGCCAACGAAGGTCAGCACTTTCATCAAGATCGGTGCACTGAGAATGATCTTGCGGCCCACCGCCTGAGCAACAGTGCTTCGCTTCTTTTCGAGGTACATACCTACGTCGTCAAGGCGCACGATGGCGGCTACCAGGCCGTACACACCAACAGTCACCAATAAGGCGACCAGCGATAACACCAAGAACTGATTGAGCAGTGAGGCGCCCTGGACAGTGCCCAGCGCGATCGAAAGGATCTCGATGCTAAGAACGAAGTCAGTTTTGATCGCCCCTTTGATCTTCATCTTCTCGATTTCTGCAGGGGTTTTGCCCGCAGCAGCTTTGGCACTGGCGCGTGCCTCATCGGCGTCGCTGTCATGTGAGATGTAGTTGTGGGCGACTTTCTCGAAGCCTTCCAGACAGAGGTAGGCACCGCCGACCAGAAGGATAGGGGTGATTGCCCAAGG
>Ga0247734_1001404_pt1 | contig 18367 bp, 25 predicted proteins | sample UWRJL103311B2_FD_180933 | JGI IMG/M metagenome (GOLD analysis project Ga0247734, IMG submission 180933) | Plant litter microbial communities from Arlington Agricultural Research Station in Wisconsin, United States - UWRJ-L103-311B-2 | ecosystem: Environmental > Terrestrial > Plant litter >... | reverse complement strand
AATAACAGCATGCATCTGACTAAATCTATCACTAAGAGTTATCCAAAACAGCTACCAGTGTGTTAGGCTGTGGTTCATTATAGCTTAGAGTGGCCGGCTGTATCAATACTATTCTTAGCGTTACGTTGGGACCTGTGAACACAGGTCACCACGTTATGGACTAGCACCCGTAGCCCTACGTAACTCTTACGACTACAGTTATCATGGGAACTTCTATGGTCAATAATGATGACGCTACGATAGCTATCTTTTCCATGCCTCCATGCCAGCTGCCAGAGAGATTGGCTTTTGCACAGGGCATAGGGACTTCTTAAGCGAGGAAAAAAGGGGCTTCGCTATCAAAATCGTCGGCGGAAAAGTTTTAATATGCTATGCAGGTCGCTGGTCGGCACTTAAACTTGCCTAAAGCTCAGCTGTCTACTGTTGCAATAAGCAATTGACTTCTTTACTACTTGAAACCATGACTCTGTTCTATGGCTGGAAGTTTCAAAACCGTTCGTCCTAGCAACATTATCACTAAACATACAGATATATTCACCACCACCACCACAGCCATGCATGCCAACATGTGCAGTTCTACAGCCCCAGGAATAAAATTAATTTCAATAACCACTATTGCACTGTCGATGTCTATGAGAAAGACCCTCCGCTTGAATGAGGCCGAACATGTTCGATATTGTTAAGCTGACAAGAATTCTCGAAACAATGAATAGCATGCATTCCGTTGATTGAAACATGCACAATTCACGTTACTTATAGGATTTCATGGTGATGGGTATCGACGGGCAATGTATTTGTATGTTTTGGTATGCTCCTCTAGGCTTCCAAACCTATTCCACCGCAGTTGACTTGGTGCCAGACTGAGAATGTTGGACTTGGAGGCGAGCTGCATTGATGTTTAGACCAGGATAGGAAGATGCTGAAGACTCGGGAAGGGAGCAATGAATAGAAGTCATATCAGGAGAAACCAACTACATTTAGTAGTTCTCCTCTCTCACACCGGCATTTTACCAAACCTTTACTTCTTCTTGCTTCCTAGCCTACATTGCCGTCTGAAATCAATTAATCTTAAGAGGGATTGAAATAAAGCCTTTCGCCTGATATTACGTTATATAATTCAAAATATGAATTGTAAAATATAAGAAAGACTGGCCCCTACGTGTAAACGATTTGATGTGCTTTCGTTCTGTGGTAAGGTTGGAGCCCGCCTCCGCCAGACCGATCTACGTCGATCATTGCGAACACTTACGTACCTTACCCCCGCATAATGAATTGTCGGATTCGAAGAAAATCGAAGAAGGCAAGGTAGCGTCCATCGAATTGGGTTGACTGTTCTGGTTGATTTGGTGTCTTGCCAAATAGCCGCTTCTATGATTTATGGTATGAAATTATATTTAAATTCCATCATGCAGTACCGAGTCCACCGTCAGTCCGTACACCACTGACAGGACTGTTGTCATTCTTGGCGCCCAGACAATCCCAGCGCGTGTGGAGGAAGTGGCGCTGCGCCGTTATATGAAAGTGCTTTCATACTTTCGTACCGGTCCAAATAATTCCCAGTGGGTGATTTGTGCGCTCCTAGGAAAGCTCTTTTATACTTTTAATACTTTCATACCGCTCCAAGTAATTCCTAGTGATTCATTCATGCGCATATGGTGAAAGTAGTGACCCACTGGGAATTATTTGGCCTGTACGAAAGTATTACGGGATGGCGCTTGCTTAGCGTGGTTGGCGAGGCAGGCGAGGCAGGATCACGGCTTCTAGAAGGATTGCAAAGTACACCGTAACTCATCGCTCAATCCCACTTCCTTCGCATTCTCTCCAACATTCTCAGATATCTCACACCCTCCCAATCGTCAGCATCTAGGGCGCGCAGAATGTTATTGTTGTCGAGGCTATAAACTCCGTTTGCGCCAAACCTCCCTTCGTCCGTTTCATACACCAACAACCGCAACCATATTATTTGACACAACACGAGAGAAGGGAATCAACCAGAACACACTTCAGCATGGCTTCATACTCTGCAATTGCAAGTGGTAGCGGCTCTGGAGATGCTCCACGTAACGCCAGGTGAGAATGGGTGGTCGGGTTGCGATTCAACGTCAACACTAACAAGATGTGTTTAGGCGCCGCGCGAAATCCTCTTTGAAAGACCTCAACTTCCCAGGACAGGCCTCTTGGATTAGTAGCAATGTGAATCTAGTTAATACCATTGTCGGCGCGGGTACTTTGGCAATGCCCCTGGCGATGAGCCATATGGGAATAGTCCTGGGGACATTAGTTATACTATGGTCCGGCACAACAGCAGCTTTTGGACTATACCTTCAATCAAGATGTGCCCGATATCTGGAACGTGGGACTGCTTCGTTCTTTGCCCTATCGCAAATCACATACCCCAATGCAGCGGTCTTATTCGATGCTGCTATTGCGATCAAGTGTTTCGGAGTTGGAGTTAGTTATTTGATTATTATTGGGGACCTGATGCCCGGTGTGGTAAGAGGTTTTAATGAAGGGGCTGATGATATCCCGTTCCTCGTGGATAGACACTTCTGGGTGACGGTGTTCATGTTGGTTTCACTTCTGCTTTGTTGAAGGACATGGGCTAATGTTAAATAGGCTTGTTGTGATCCCACTTTCATTCCTTCGTCGTTTGGACTCATTGAAATATACGAGTGTGGTGGCACTCATATCTATATCGTACCTGGTGGTGCTTGTAGTTTACCACTTTGGAAAGGGTGACACGAAGGCGGATCGCGGTGTAATCCGAGTTATTAGATGGGGAAGTCTGATTGAAACACTCCAGAGTTTCCCTGTTATCGTTTTTGCATATACCTGCCATCAAAATGTAAGCATATATTCCTATCACTACTCCACATAAGCTCATACTAACTTCACAAGATGTTCTCTATTTTGAATGAGATAAAAGATAATTCTCACAGAAGGTTAGTGGAGTATTTTGACTCGATGGACAAACACTAACACTAAACCTTAGAACTACTGGCGTTATCTTTGCGAGTATTGGATCTGCTGCTTCTATCTATGTTCTTGTTGCCATAACTGGCTACCTATCTTTTGGCAACAGCGTTCAGGGAAATATTGTGGGAATGTGTAAGTCTCCAAGTACCCACTCATATGGGTGTCACTCACAGGTTCAACAGACATTCCATCCGTTGCATCCACCATTGCGAAGGCAGCGATAGTAATTCTTGTGATGTTCTCATATCCGCTTCAGGTTCATCCATGCAGGGCTTCAGTAGATGCAGTCTTGAGATGGCGGCCAAATGGCTCTAAGCCATCTAGGTCATCGCCACACGGCTCACCTTCAAGATCAGCTCTACTACCTAGCACACCTTCGCAATCGACAGCGAGAAACGATACTATTGGCGAGTTGAGATTCGCTATTATCACAACAGGAATAATCATCCTCAGTTACATAGCGGCTATGACTGTATCATCGCTAGATAAAGTACTAGCGTATGTTGGTAGCACCGGCAGCACAAGTATCAGTTTCATTCTGCCGGGCCTGTTCTATTACAAGATCTCAGCCCCAGAGTCTCCACATCACCAGAGACTTGCCAAAGAAGATGACGAGGATGATGACACAGAAGAAGAAGGTGGACTGCTGGGGCAGCCAAAATCTGCACCGTGGCGAAAGACGATTCTTAGAAAATTATCGCTTGCATTAGCTATTTACGGAATATTCGTTATGATTGTTTGCCTGGGAATCAACCTGTTCTTCACAGCAGCTGCCCACTAAGACCGAGATATGATGACGCATATGGGCATTTCAGGAGCATTGGCATTGGCATAGGGAATCGGGGGTGGCGTTTGCATATTTGGGCCAACACAACACTGGTATATAAATGACTAATGGCTAAAAGCGGGAAATTGATATACACCTTTAGGTGCTATACAAGCTAAAGGAAGGATAATAAACTGTAAAAAAAATATATATCGCATAACGAATCCATACTCTATCAAATATTTAAGACGCTCTGCAGAACTATATAAAGACGTTTGGTTTAATGCAAAAAGAGTAGATTGCAAGAAAAATACATTTTTACACTCTTGATCTTCATGCCTAGCATACCATACCCCCATAATTGATATCCCATCAGACATCTCTTTTACTTCGGTACCTTCAAACTTCCCATTCGCAATATCACAACCTCTTGCAAAGTCTTTCTCACGTAGCTCAATTTGATAGAGTACAACGCTTCTCGTATTTGGTACATTATATATACACCCTTTGACTTATTTTCCAAACGCCTTGACTCAATGCATACGACCCAAGCTCAGAACGCCTTCTTCTATGCAAGCTTCCATCATCATACAACTTCTTTCTGGATATCTATCTTCTCATCCTTCTTCCCCTTTTTGTCATTTATGGGACTCTGTTGTGTCGGGGTGCCTTTTGGTCTGAATTTCGGTTCTAACAATCCCGCCTTTTCTATCATTAGCTCCGTTCAAAGAAAACATATCCTTCTCGACCCACAGCCCACACAAAACATCTCTAGAATATTCCCGCCGTTTCGACACGAGTGTGGGCCATTTGGGAATTGAGACTTGGGGTAAGTACGACATACCATAGACAACAATCTCCAGGCAGTATCACTAGGCTGCGCTCCAACACCCAGCCAGTACTTCGCACGTGCCGAATCGAGCTTTATATCTTTCCAGGGTCGACCTTCGCCATCTATTGCGGGTTTGGGGACTGGATCGTACGTTCCTGTTCCGTCACCATTAGCACACATCCCGTTCTCGTCTTTCGCCCGTAACATTTGTAGCCGTTTCCATTGCTTCATGTTTCATTTGTTTTTAGATCAGGTTTGTAGGCAAACATACCAAGGACTTCAAGTGGTTTGCTATCTCGTGCAGTTCTATCAAATCCTTATTAGTAGAATAATCTTAGAAAGACGTGTGCCGCCTGAGCTTTTGAGAGCAATTGGAGACGTACCGAGCTTGACACACGACAATGTTATAGAAAGGCGCATGACGGCGTCCGAAGCGCGCGAGACGAATTCTTACGACCATTTTCTTACTGAGTGGTTGTATGGAGGGAGAAGGTCGCGGATGGGTTGGTGGTGAGTGTTGAGGCTTGAGGCTTGAGTTTGGGAGGGAATCTTTTTTGGGCCCGGGCGGAGCGGTGGAGATGCGCGGGGCGGCATTCCGCTCCAACCAAATCAACGACCTGGGTGAGAATGTCGAAGAGTTTGAAATATTAGAAGATTTGGAGGTATTGAGCGATTTGTTTTATAAACTCTTGAATACATGTTTGGTTCATATGAATTTGCTGATTTTTAAACCACTTCCAGTAGGATGATAATTTTTCAACTTGTGCACTTCTGATGCATGTACTGTACTCCGTATTGTATGTACAGTACAATAAATACATACATGGACTACCTTTTCGCCTTACGCTATACATAATCTGATTCCGCAGCCAAACTAGTGTGCAATAGTATAATGTGAATTGTCAATAGTACTAATGAGGCAACTAGACGTACATATCTTTTTGTGGAAACTGTAAACGGTATGCTGTTTTCTTCACTTATTTAGTCAGGCACGTAGGAGAACACTTCGAATGTATCTAGATATCAAGATGCTACATGATTTGTCTCTATACGACGTATAGGCATCAGAAGCAGACCATACAAATGAAAGGAAGAGATTGTGATAAATGGTTAAATGGTACAAGAGCGATCCCCGACACGTGATCTATATTATAGGCGCTTCTTCGGAGACTCTTTGAAAGCCATAGATTAATATCGATGAATCCCGGGTATTATTCACTCTCTATATATTACCTCGCAATTCTTTGGGTCAAGTAAGGGTTGGGCTCAAACTTAAGTTTTATACATGCTCGGCTAAATATCAGCCCACAATAATCGTGATACTAACCGCCAGATATGATGTCAACCGTTAAGGAAGTGACATAACGAACAATAGTAATGTTAATCTAAGACCGGGTCGAACTTCATCTCCATCGAATCACTTTCTTAATTTTCAGAGTCTTCAAGAGCGCTTGAGAAGCCCACGATTGTAGTAAACCTAAGAAACCAAGAGACAATGGCTTTAAAGGTTAGGGCAGCCTCCTATAAAACTGGAGAACTTGAAACCTGGAATATAGGCTCTCTATCATTGTGTTTAAGGCGATTGCACATTCAGCTGGCCAATTAGCAAACTTGTGTTATCACCTAATACGATGACTCGCAGTCCAAAGTGTTAGATCACTTGGCGTGTTCATGTAGTTTGAATGTATAATATCTTTCAACACATTGAGGAGGGAGTTTATATTCCAGCTTTCAGGTAAGTCGGAATGTTGAAATAACTCTTTATGCTGAGAAACATACAGACTCTGTCTGCAAAAAATGCTGCGGCATTAGACAAGGACCTTATGTCCATCGGCGCCTTTTCCATCGATCAGCTCATGGAGCTTGCAGGGCTTTCGGTCTCTCAAGCAGGTAATTCATCCCCATTGGTGCCGTATAATATCATGTTCTAGCCCGCCCATTGAGTTAAGCCATTTGGTACATTGTAAACGCTAGCTAAACATCCTGTGGTCCGAACTGGATGGTTCTGTTTATTAGCATTTCATTTCAGTTTAAATTGTCTCATTTAATGGCTATTTCATTGCATTATGCATAGCTACTCAGAATTCAGCTTCGTATTGCCGCTAAGACTGACATGCTACAGTTTATCGCGTTCATCCTCCTAGAGCCGGCCGCAGAATCTTAGTTGCATGCGGGCCAGGAAACAACGGTGAGTTGTTGGTTCTGATACATGAATGGATTATATAGAGGGAAGTACTGCTAATGATATTTGGCAAACAGGAGGAGATGGACTCGTAGCTGCAAGACATCTCTGGCACTACGGATACAAACCAACAATTTACTACCCAAAACAAAGCAAAAATGATCTCTATCAAGTACATACCTTCTTTCCTATACCAGAAAGCCACTGCTTATAAGGGTATAGCGCCTCGCAACACAGCTCAAGGACTTATCCGTTCCCTTTACCAATGATTTCCCCGCCGCTCTCAAAGAGACAGACCATATCGTCGACGCGATCTTCGGTTTGTCCCTTTCATTCTATTTCCTGTAGCCTGTATAAATAACTGACAAGTAAGCAGGCTTCTCCTTCTCTGGCGAAGTTCGCGAACCATTCCCAGCTGTGATTGCGGCCTTAGAGAAAACCTCTCTGCCCGTAACATCGGTCGATGCTCCATCATCATGGAACATAGAGACTGGACCACCAGCTGAGGGCCCTGGATCGAACTTCATGCCAGGTGTATTAGTAAGTCTGACGGCGCCGAAGCCTTTGGTGAAGTGGTTTACTGGTCGGCATTTTATCGGTGGAAGGTAAGTAACTTCTGCTTGATGGTTCTGGTGATTTTTCTTTTTGGGGCATGAGGAGAGGCTGATGGTGAGCAGGTTTGTGAGTCCGGGAATAAAAAATAAATACGATTTGGAGTTACCAGAATACGAGGGCATTGATCAGGTTGTGGAGGTTGATGGCGAGGGTAATTTGAAGTCGAAGGTGTAGAATCTCCACCCTCCTATCAGGTAAAACCGTTGCTCCGCTCCTGGAACAAACAGAGAATTGAAATAGGACTCTTAGCCCAGAAGTAACTTGGGATCTACCAAGCAGGAAGTGTCAATCTATGTATAGCTTTTACCGGAGACTGGGACTTACTGTGGAGTATACTCCAATTTTACAATACCAAATACTGTGATAAATCTGTTCAAAAGACACACAATGAGTCTGCTGGCTGCATGTATCCAAATGATAAATTCTGGGAGATCCCGATGACCGATTCCATAGAGAAATTCGAGTCTTGCTTGGAATGTGCTGTACTTGCCTCCTCAAAATGGACTCCTCTGGGTGGTTTCCGTGTAATCAAGAAAGACGAATGGCCATACAAGTAGTCTCCAATTCACCCATTTCCACTCCTCTCAGCTTTTGTACCAGTAGCATTTTCGGTTCCTATGTCTATGAAACAGCTGCTTTGTATAAATTTCCCCCGTCCTTCCTTCTTTCCATTTCCATCACATATTGTCACCACCAACTTAGGAAACCACCCCAAGTAGCTTCAGACCAATCTACTTCAGATGCAGTGGGTTTGATCCCTAGAGGAGGGGGTGGGGGGAAAGAGGCGCAACCCCACATAAGCTCTTTCCAACAAGTACCCGCCATCGCTCCACAAGGACTTCTCGTTCACTCCGTGCATCTGTGCATCTGAACTTGACTACTTTATATGTCGAATATGTAGCTGGCAGAGCTCTATATATGTATATACGTAGCTCTCGCCCAAAAAAATTCACAAAATCACAAGATAAATTAGATAAGAGACAGGATGGAGATTTAGATAAATATTGTATAAAACCCCCAATTCCATTTCATTTAGGGAGCTACCTTTTAATCTTTCTGTCTGTCTGTCTGTCTGTATATTGCAAACGAACAAAACACGGCAGCCGCAATATGACATTACAATAACAAAGAGGCAGAAAAACGGGCTGGGTTTAATAATAACGAGCGACCCCGTGATCCAATTTGGTAGCCGAGAGACCAAAGACGACGTATTTCGTTTGTGCATCCTTCTACGGCAGGCACGAGCAAAAACGATTGCATACTGATATTTAAGGAGGTCTTCTGCTAGCACGCTAGCACTTTTGGTGTTTGGAATAGCTGTAACACCCTGCTTGGATAGCTTGGAGCAGATATCATTTACTCTAATATACCAATCCAGCACTAGCTAACACCAAGATTTCGCGTTACTGCAACATCATTTTGAATCGCAATAGTGAGCCTACCCCTACCAGATAGTCAAAATAGCAGCACCATCATCATACAAACAATCAATTCAAGAAGATTATGTGTATATGTGGATATATGTGTATGTAATAATAGTACGTATGTACGCTATCATGTATGCCGCCTCCAATATACTCAAAACTCAATCTACGCAAAGTACGCCGGTCCCAATGCTACCTCCATATAAGCAACACATCCAATCGACCATAAAGAGATTACCGCCCATCTTCCTTTGCTGTAGGTAATGTCGTTCCAAGAAAGTAACAAGCCAGGCGCCACGCAATGCCAGCAGAAAAGGCTAACCCTCAAACCACAACCATCTTAATCAGAAAAAAACAGAGAACTCGCTAAAACGAAACTTTTGCCGCCATCCAACGCCATATATTCATACAATGGAGTATAGCCTCCCGAATTATCATCTATAACTCTCCATTTTACTTGTTACTTCCTCCTTTCTTCTTCTTTCCATCCCTATCTTTCTCCTTCTCTCCACTTCTCACACGATCCTTCTCAAGCAAAAGACTCAGCTGGCTTTTACTTCTCGCCATTGCGCTAGGGACACTTGCTGATAGCGCGCTTGGGCCGGTGGGAAGTGAGGGAATAGGTCGTTTGGCAAACATGTCGTCTACTTTCTCCTTTCCTTTGCCTTTATCTGTACTGATTGCACTGACAGAAGGGCCAGTGTTGGCAGGACCTATGTCGAGTTGGCCTGCTGCAGACGCGAAGTTCTTACTGGTAGTGATAGAACTTTTACTCTTAAGGGGTTGACTGCGGATTGGAGCTTTGCTGTTGTTCTCGCGAGCTTCAGCTGCTTCAGTTTGAACTCGTGAGTTGGCCCTTTCGCATTTTTCTTTCGGTCCCCTATCTTTCTCAAACTCACGTGATGCCACAATAGTGCCAGCCAATGGGAGGGACTTCTCGGAGGTACTGTTTGGTTTGGATGTCACAATCTTCTCTACAACCGCACTCTGTCTTGGTATTTGTGGTGGTCGAGAAGATGGCGATACCTCGAGATCAGGATTGTTGTGAGCGCTAAGATGTTCCGATGCCGTAGCCTGTATACGTGAGGCACCTTTCTCTCTTTCTCTCTGTCTCTCGAAATCATTGAAAAGAACTTTCTGCATCTCAAGTTCCTCGAGCTCTGCAATAGTGAGATCTTCTTCCGCAGTCGCTGTGTGTGTGGTTCGCATATTTCGGACAGTGGATGGACCGGGTCCACCGTTCGAATTCGGACTCATGTTTTCGATACTGCGAAGAGTAGAAGCAACGTCTATGGTATTAGCGATTGCGCTATCCCTGGATGGCTCACGATGCTCTTTCGATTTCGCGCGACCTTTGCCCTTTGCTGCTTTTGGCTTCTTCGATAGCTTTTCAGGTGAAACTGAGAAATTCTCCTGGAATTTAGACACAGTAACCACCTTCCCTTTCCCCTTACTTTTGGATGGCAATTCTATAATTGGCGGAATTTCCGTTGATGGTGATGTGACATTGGACAGGGGCAATCCACCCTTAAACTCTGCCGATGACTTTGAACTTGTTCGACGAACTATCATCGGCCTCTTCTTTCCTCCTCTGGATGCAACAAATGGCTGACTCTTCTTTTTTCCTTTCTTGTCCAGTTTGGAGATCTTTGAATCGGTAGACGTTGGCTCACCGATACCTTGTGAGTTTGTGCTGATCGATGACTCTTCTTCCACTTCGTCATCTCCTTCAACATCGGAACTTTCGGGGGAAGCAAACCCAACGGAAGGTCGCGGTCCAGATGACGGCGGAGCATCTGGCTTCTTGAGAATAGGTGGTAGTGGCGAGACGGCGGGTATCTTGGATGTAGATGAGGACGACGTAGTACTAGGTCTACTGTCCCCATGTGCAATAGTCGGCCTGGTATCAATGGGATCGGGTCTTCTAATGGCAGGGTTCTAATTCCAAAATTCAGTATGCTGTGGCTTGTGCGAGCAGGGAGCTCATACCGGTGGTTTAGATCCGCCCTCATCACGATTTGAAGGTCCGAGTAGTGGTACAAAAGTTTCGCCGTGGGAGATGTCCGCATAAACAGCTGCTATGGTAGAAGCACTGAGCTCCCGCCTCTGACTGCCCCATATACGCCACCAAAACTGTTCTAAACGTATCGCTGTAGGATCGAGAAGTCTTCGCTGGGTAGTGGTGTAGACTGTTGGGTATTAGAAAGGTTCCCTGTGTGTGACAGGGAATTTACAAGTATACCTTTCCACATGCGTTCTATATCTGCTCCGTCTACGGGTTCGCCAGCGAGCCTCTCTATGCTCTGCTCTATGTTCGGTGCATTCACCACAATGCCCTTGGGCAGGAGGTTGGAGTGGCCGCCTGACATCTTAACGCAGCCAGGATGATGTACTAACTAGCTGAAGCAGCTCTTCTCCGTAGGAGAAGTGCTGCTACAGGTCGCCGGTTGATCGATTACATTCAGGCAGTCACATCTGTGAGAGATCGAGCAAGGGATAGAGTTTAGAAAGCTGTGCGGTTTCGTCCCCGGAAAGTATTCACAATCAATAAAGAAAGTAATAGGCTTCAAGAATTTCTTCTAACTTCGACCAACCCAGTATAAATTCCAAGCACATAAGCCGAGGTTGTTTGGCTGGTGTTTTTGAGGCGTGGGTTGCAGTAGATATCTAGAAGAGCTTTAGAAGGAAAGGTCGTTAGGGCGCGTGATGGCATGCCAGTACAGTAGTGCCACTACTTTGGCTCTGGTCAGCGCAAGGACGACGAAGGGCAGAATGATCGTCGGTAGGAGACGACGCTGTACCTGCTTGCGGAGTCAGCTCGCTACTCAGTCAGAACATAATCATATGCAGGAGGGAAAAGAGCGGTCGACCAAGCTTACTCGGAGGTAGTGAGAGGGCGCAAGTATTGGATAAAATCAACAGCATCCCAAATCCCAATTGGTGATGGGTGCTATTGAGTTTTTTTTTTCTGGGTCGTTGTTCGAAGCTAGAGATGGTTGTCGGGACCGCTTGGCCGTGAGTGGAAAGTCTGTGCTGAGGGGCAAGACCGAATCATGACAAGACAAGGCAAGACAGGAGGGATTGATTAATTGATTGATGGAAGGATGGATGGATGAATGATGGGATGAATCAAAATGAAGGCCGAGCATACAACGTGTGTTTATTCGATCGACTGTGTTGCTATATTATGATTATAATAATTGTTGTTATTATTATCCTTCTTATTGGAATTTTCGTCTTCTTCTGCTGCTGCTGCTTCTTCTTATTCTTCTTCGTCCTTACGGTATTGGATTGTGATTGTCGAGTTTATAGACCAGGAGTGACATGCATTCGCTCTGGAAGGAGGGGGATGGTTTGATTCTGCCACCAGTCAGTTGTCTTCCCTTGCTTCTTAGTTCTCAAGTCACAGTCAGCTCGGCGTTGAAGGGAGTAAGTACCTGCTGTCCACCTGACAAGGCCAGGCCTGCGAGTTGTTCGGTACGAACCCGGTTGGTTCTTGGATCAAAGGAGGAGCGCAATCGCCAAATCCTGAGTTTGGTGGAAGACGGAGATGGGGGAAAATATCTCGATCGGTTGCAGGGCCAGCGCGGAGAAACGGGGGGAGATGGAGATGGAGATGGAGAGAGAGAGAGAGAGAGAGATGGATGGATGATGGATGGATGATGGAGGGAGGCAGGTACAAATGATAACAATAAATAGAATCAAATGAATGATAGATAACGAGGATGCGGTAGCCGTCAAATATACATTATACAATTCAAAAGACAGGCAAGAACCGGATTTAATGGGAAAGTTGGGCTAGTTTATTATTTCCCATTCCCTTCCCTTCCCTTCCCTTCCCTTTTCCTTTTCCTTTCCTCCCTGGATACATGTTGTCTTTGGGAAAAGCTACTGTCCCGGGACAGACATGGGGGTTCCCTTTTCTTTTTTTAAAGACATACACATGGCAACATATCCAAGCAGTGTCATTCAGTCTTCTCGTAGACTATTGATAAAGGTCTTTTACCTTTTACATTCACTTCCGTCTTCGTCTTCGTCTTCTGCTCCGACTCGACCAGACTGCTGCAAGTGCCGGGGGGTTGCTGCCACTCCCCTGCGCATGTCATATGTATGTACTTTATAGTATGTATCCAGTATGTATCCAGTATGTAGTTCCGAACATCTTCGAGCTTCCCCTTCAGATTTCCCATGCTCTTGAGAAACCTCCGGACGTTTCATTCGGAGGTTGGCGACTGGCAACTGGTAACCGGCAACCGGCAACAGTAGGCAACAATTGCAGAAGGTAGCAATTCAATACGGACAAGAACCAAACTGGACGAGCCTCTGCTCATTGGCAACATTGCGCATGCAGCACAGGCTAGGTACGCAGCAAAAGCACGTCGTCGACAGGACAAGGCCGTCATGCAGCCTCGACCACCGTCTACAAAGTATGGCAGCAAGTGACGAGATGGGTTGGAATTGAGGCTTGCATTGTGCATATTTTAATATAAGAGGGCACACACAAGAGATCAATAACATCTTCCACTTCATCCCTCTCCCCCCCTCCCTGGGCCACTTCGGGAATCTACCTTTCTCCGCTCCATATCCTACTTGCCCTTCCCCCTTCGCCTTCGCCTTCGCATTCGCCTTCGCCTTCGCATCTCCCAATCCCAATCCCAGCATATATCCTCACCGCTTCCTTCCCCTCTCCAGCTGCCCATCCACAACTCTCTGGTCGATGTTTTATACGTCAGCTTTGCCTGTCAGACGGCGGCTCCCCTCCTTCTCTTACGGCCCGCCACGGGATGGCAGCGGAAGCAAGATATGGGAGACGATTACATCTGGCTGCTTCAATAATCTTGCCCAGCAGGTTCAAGCACCAGGAGCCAGGACTTCACCGCGGCTGCGACTCTGCTTTCGACAAAACCAACAGCGGCTCTTCCTTCAATCCGCTATTAATAATAATCAGCTATAAATGTACCGATGCAACGAATGACCTCTGATCCGTATCCCCGTGCCGAGCACGAAGCGTGTTTCGTATGCCTATAGATCCATAGAGCCAAAAAGAGCCAAAAAGCCATACAACAACCCATCCAAACAACCATGGAGCAGGCATACAACCATACAACCCTCCAACTATACCATACCGTACCATACAACTATAGAACCACCAAAGGAATGAAATAACTTCCCGACCAGGGAGTTCTAGAGGGTTCTTTCTGAGCTGCTGACCGAACTGCTGACGGGCATTGGATCCTCATCTCGTCTTCATGTCGGATCCAATCCGTCGTGTGACAACCTCTCACTCTATCTTCCCTCCTTCCTTCTCCTCCATCCTCTCCCCGATCGTTTACTCCCCAACAGAACCCCCAAAAGAGAAATACCCGAGCGATGTATATTTTTCTGCGGTTGCACATGTACAACCATCCGCGAGAAAGATTGCAACGGTCGATAAGGCCGTTCACGGCATGTTTGTGACAGATGGAAATTCCACATGCGCAACTGTGTATCGTACCCACAATCCCATATCAACGTGGGTTTTCAGCCGCAAGATAGGAGAGATCCTGCCGCGTCCATTCTGGATTCTCGGCGTCATAATAAGTCCAGTAAGTCCAGTAAGTCCAGTTGGTCCAGTAAATAAGTGAGCAAGTGAGCAAGTAAGTAAGTAATCTTTCCCCATCCTGTGACCCAGGGAAAAAGGGAGAAGGGAGAAGGGAGAACTCCGGACCCCCACGTTAGCCCCTCCCGTGGATTGAACGAAGGCGGTGTGTACTACACACAGTACGTAGGTACGTATTATTACACACGTAAACCATACCATACCATACCATACCGTCCGAAGAAGCGAAGCTACTTCCGTACTATGGAAGTAGGATGCAAGGGTTCGTGCACCAGCTGTTGGAGGCAAATACCTACTACCACGTGTACACTCCAAATAAGATGCCATACCATTTTGCTTTTTCCTCCACCAAAACGTGGCACGTATTACACTGTCACTCGCGCCAAAATGTCGGCTAGATCGACACGACATGACATGGGACATTGCGCTGCCAGACGGTGAAGCAAGACTAGTATGTAAAGAGGAGAAGAAAGACTTAAAAGAAAACGCAACGCAAAGCAGCGCAGCGCAAAAAGACAGAAAAAGTGGAATTGCCAAAAAAGGGTGAGAATAAGGACCCCGTTGACCTGGGTCACATCGATCGATACCGCCCACGGTCTCGGGTCTGGGAATACAGATTCTCATGTTTCACTTTTCAATCTATCTCTGCGAAAATTGGGTGTGTGCTAGACCGTCGTGTTGGCAACGTAGCAATCTCAAATCTTGAATTTTTGTGTCTAGTCGTACATGCTCCCAGTAACCCGGCTTTCAGCAATGTACAATACAAACTATGCCACCATATAGCAATTTCCTATCTATGTGGTTGTATACCCACCATCCACTGAATATGTTAGCAAACACGTTTGGTTTTCGAGTTTAGGAGAGGGGAGTACATACCTCTCAAATCGGCACCGGTGACATATGCGGAAGCATCGGAAGCCAGGAACGTGACAGCGCCCATAAGATCCTCGGGCTGGCCCATCTTTCCTTGGGGAATCAATGATGTCCATTGCTTCTTAAGCACTGGGTTCTCATCCATGATTTTGGCGGTTCTGTACTGACGTTAGCAACCCGTATTATAGTGTGCTATCTAAATTTAGTGAACTTACAGTGCAGTGAGCATGTAACCAGGAGAAATGCAGTTGACGCGGATGCCAGCATGTGCCCACTCAACCGCCAAACTCGAAGCCAAATGTCTAACGGCTGCCTTGGAAGCATTGTATGGGGCCTGGGGTTGTGGCACATTGACAATTGCACCCGACATGCTTCCAATGAAGACCAGACTGCCAGGAGCCTTGCGTGCCATCAAGTGCTTTGCAACGGCTACTGCGAAAAGGTATGTACCATCGACGTTGACTCCCCAGAGCTTTCGTATCCGGTCTATTGGGTAGTTGATTGCCTCGAAGTTTTCTGTGAAGCCTGCAGATGTTACCAGGTTGTCAATCTTTCCGTGTTGCTCAAGAATATCTGCAATGGCGGCATCGACGGATTCCTGAGACGACACATCTGCGTAATGTGCCGTCACCTTTGGTACTCTAAAGCGCTGTTAGCTGAATCCAATTCACTTCTTGGAAACAAGCACAAACCTGTCTGCTCCCGGGTTCTCCTTCTTAAAAGCCTCGACGAGCTGCTTAGCAGACTTGTCCGCCTCCTCCTCTATAATAGATCAGTACAAACTCCCTGAATCAAAACCTGTAGTACATACTGTTCATGTCAACAATGGCGACATCGGCACCACTAATAACTAATGCCTGGCTCATCACCAAGCCCAAGCCTCTCGCACCACCAGTTACAACACCGACTCTCCCTTCAAGAGAGAATGCAGCCAAGGTACGTTTGAAATGCAGTCCACCTCTTCCTTGCACAGGTGTGCTCGAGGGCAACTCCTCCTCTATGTGCTCCACCTCAACATTGGGGTCTGTTCTGGCGAACGAGCCCTCTTTCAGTTGTTCATGCTCTTCATCCAACTTGTCGGAGAGTGGACGGGTATTATGGAGTGAGCGTTGGGAGATGGTGGGAATGACGCGAGCAGAAGCGGTAGCACCAGGCACTCGAGCAGTAGCTCGGATAGCTTGACGTAGAACTTGTGATCGAAACATGATGCGTATGTATGAGTGTTGATGTCGAAAATGTAGAATACGTTTTCTTTTTTAAAAGGGCTTCCCGGGCCACCGAGACGAGGTACAGCGGGGCAGAGCTTTAGAAATAGAACTAATACCGATACGAGACGATGGATCTTTGGGCACGGTAAACAGGTAAACGTGAAATTGGATAGCTTCAACTGAGACAGTAACAATAAAATTGAAGATGGAGGGATTGAGATGTATTTGAATATTGATGAGAAAAGTGAACTCGAAGAACTTTGAGCTCTATGAGCTTGCTCTGCACTGTGACGTTGTTTTTAGTGGATAGATCATGAAGGTTCCCATATATTTACTAGGATGTGGAATGTGGTTGAGCTTCCCGAGTGGCTACTCCAAAGGAAAGAGTTTCGAATCCGAAGGCAAGTGCTTCAATAATTGAAAAATAATGTGAAAGGAAGACTTTTTCTGTGTATGTACGCTACAACCGTAAGTAAATATCAAGTTCATCCAGGATCAAATCTACTTTGTTTATGTTTATCCCTTTCTGCCCCTCCTTTTGAACCCCTGATTTTAGTTTACATGATCACGTGATGTCCCCATTCCTTAAGGAAGCTTGGCAGATTGACAGATTGATGATGGATTCTATCTTTTCAGCATTCGATATGTAACATGCAAGTCAATGTTGACAGTCTTGACTGCGATATTCTTTCTTTTAGAACAGTATTTCGATTAGAAAGTCTTAACAACTTATATGAAACCTTCACATACTAATGTCCTTCTCCAAACTGCCAGCTGTGCACAAATCAACCACCGTAGGGTATCTTAACTCCGAACACCAAGTCTGAAACTGATTGGATACGATGGATTTAGCAGGATTCATAGCCACTCCTCAATGATGAGCCCACCTCCAACAACGTCAGCTCCTCCTCAACTTCATCAAACCTCCATCTCAGCTGGTCTGTTAACAACTACAAAACACGATAACCTCACAGAGGTATTCCATTAAACCATCTTACATTTGATACCTACGATACAGCTAAGACTTACCATACGATGCGTATCTCCCAGATTGCTGGCGTCATCGCCACCTTCTCGATTGGCTCCAATGCCTTTCTCCTCCCACCTACCCTCTCCAAAGATGGAGCATCTGCCCTCTCCTCCCAACCGGTTGGCACCTCCTCAAGTAGATCCGCTGGATTACAATGCACTGGCTGTGATGTTGCCACTCTCGATAGTGCCGGAAATGTGGACGAGGCCAAATTAACCAACACCATTCCCAGTACACTGCTTTTCCGTATCTATGTCGACGAGGTACAGAATGGCCCCGATCGCCTTATGGTGAATAACGTGCAGATATATCCTGTGGAACCACAAGCTGAAGGTCCTGGCTCCGTTCTCAAGGCTGATCAAGTTGTCTTCAATAAGGCAGCGGATGAACCTGCCATATTAGTATCACACAGAGGATCAGCTCCGTTGGGCTTTATGTTTAGCACCGAAAGCCTGCAAAAGGATGACTCCCTCAATCTCGTCAAGATTCACTTCGAAGTTGTGCAGGTCCGTAACAAAGACGTTACATTGCCAGCATTCAACATCCAGCTCGTCGAGACTCCAACCGGAAAGTTGACCGTTGCAATGGCTAATCTTGCCGACGTGGCTACACCAAAAGAGGGACATTGCAATTCGGCTCTATGCAGATTCAAGGCACTCATCGCAAATAAACTGTCCAAGCTTAAGGGATGCATGGGAAAACCAAAACACTCGGATCCTCGTCCCAATATTCAAGTTGGGGATGCTCACAATGCCCACGGCGCTCATGTTCGTCCCAATGCTCACCCGCGCCCATCCATGCACGGTCCTGGTGCTCACGGTCGCCCTCACCATCACGGCCACGGTCACCGTCGCCATGGCGG
>Ga0247734_1001403_pt1 | contig 18367 bp, 17 predicted proteins | sample UWRJL103311B2_FD_180933 | JGI IMG/M metagenome (GOLD analysis project Ga0247734, IMG submission 180933) | Plant litter microbial communities from Arlington Agricultural Research Station in Wisconsin, United States - UWRJ-L103-311B-2 | ecosystem: Environmental > Terrestrial > Plant litter >... | reverse complement strand
GACTGGTGGAGCAGCTGCCGCCACCACCGCACCGTCCCTCGCCCCAGCCCGACCACCGCATCGCGTTCTACGACCACGTCCTGCGGCTCACCGACGGCACCTGGTGGCTCGAGTCGCTGACCTCCGACCCGGCGCGCGACCAGCGGGTCCGGGCGGCCCTCGCCGAGCCCGCACCTCCCGCGGCGCCGTACGACGTCGGCACGTTCACGATGACTCCGACGCCCGACGGTCACCGCGCGGCCGTCGCCTCGGTCCTGGAGCACGTCGCGGCGGGCGACATCTTCCAGGCCAATCTGTGCGCGCGGCTCGAGGCGCCGTTCGCCGGCGACCCGCTCGACGTCTTCTGCGCGGGCGTGGCCCGGCTGCGTCCGGCGTATGCGGCGTTCGTCGACAGCCCCGAGGGGGCCCTGGTCAGCTTCTCGCCCGAGCTGTTCCTGCGCCGCACGGGCCACGAGGTGCTCAGCTCGCCGATCAAGGGCACCGCTCCGCTCGACACCGATCCCGCCGAGCTCGTCGCATCGGCCAAGGACCGCGCCGAGAACGTCATGATCGTCGACCTGATGCGCAACGACCTCGGCCGCGTCAGCGTGCCCGGCTCGGTGCGCGTCCCGGCGCTGGCACGCGCCGAGCGGCACGCCGTCTGGCACCTCGTCTCCGACGTCGTCGGCCACCTCGGCCGGGAGGTGCGTGACTCCGACCTGCTGCGGGCGACGTTCCCGCCGGGCTCGGTGACCGGCGCGCCGAAGGTCCGGGCCATGCAGATCATCAACGAGCTCGAGGCCACCGGCCGCGAGGCCTACACGGGCGCGATCGGCCATGTCAGCCCCGCCGCGGGACTCGAGCTCAACGTCGTGATCCGCACGTTCGAGTTCCCGGCGTCCCGGGACACGGTCTGGCTCGGGGTGGGCGGCGGCATCGTCGCCGACTCGACGCCCGACGGCGAGTACGCCGAGTGCCTGGTCAAGGCGCGGCCGCTGGTCGAGGCCGTCGGCGGGACGCTCGCCCTCGTCGGCGCCACCGTCGCCGCCACCGACGTGCCGTCGCCGACGCTCGCGACGTCGCAGCGAGCGTCGGTGCCGACGGTCGACGAGCGGCTCGGCGTCTACGACACCCTGCTGGTCGTCGACGGGCACGTCGTGGATCTCGACGCCCACCTGGCCCGCCTCGACGCCAGCGTCCGGGCGGTCCACGGCACGACCATCCGGGCCGGCCTGGACGAGGCGGTCGTGCGTCGGGCCGCGGGTCTCGCGGGTCGTCACCGGCTGCGCGTCGACGCCGTGCCGGACGGCGACGACGTGGCGGTCACGATCGCCACCCGCCGGCTCGACGACGCCGGCGACGCGTGGTCGTTGGAAGTCCGCATCGTCCCGGTCGGTCTCGGCCAGCACAAGTGGGCCGATCGTCGGGCGCTGGTGCACGACGGTCCCGTCGACCACGACCTGCTGCTGGTCGCCGACGACGGATCGGTCCTGGAGACGGCCCGCGCGAGTCTCTTCGTGGTGCACGACGACGCCGTGCTCACGCCACCCACCGACGGCCGCATCCTGCCGGGCACGGCCCGCGCCCGCGTCGTCGAGCTCCTGCGTGACGCGGGGGTGCCGGTGTTCCAGCGGCGGCTCACGACGGCCGACCTGGCTGCGGCCACCGAGGTGTTCGCGACCAACGCCCTGCGCGGCGTCGTGCCGGTCACCTCGTGCGAGGGCGTCGGGGCCTGGCCGGTCGGCCGCACGACGTCGTGGCTCCGCGACGAGCTGCAGCGCGTCTGGCTCGACCCGGCAGGCGGTGCCTCAGCCACCCGTCCGCCGTCGGGACAGGTGGCTGAGGCACCGCCCACGGCCGCCAGGGTGCTGTTCATCGACAACTACGACTCGTTCGTCTACAACCTGGTGCAGTACGTCGGCGAGCTCGGGGCCACCGCGACGGTCGTGCGCAACGACGCGGTCACGGTCGACGACCTGGTCGCCGCCCGCGAGCGGGGGGAGTTCACGCACCTGATCGTGTCGCCAGGACCCGGCGCGCCGGCCGACGCCGGCATCAGCCTCGAGGCGATCCGGCGGCTCGGCCCCACCACGCCGACGCTGGGCGTCTGCCTCGGTCACCAGGCCGTCGCCGAGGTGTACGGGGCGAGCGTCGTGCGGGCGGTCGAGATCGTCCACGGCAAGCCGTCCCTCGTCCACCACGACGGTCGCGGCGTCTTCGCCGACCTGCCGTCGCCGCTCGTGTGCGCCCGCTACCACTCGCTGGTCGTCGATCCCGCGACGCTGCCCGACGAGCTGGAGGCGACGGCCCACACGGCGTCCGGCGTCGTCATGGGGCTGCGGCACCGCACCCACCCGGTCGAGGGGGTCCAGATGCACCCGGAGTCGATCCTGACCTCCCGGGGCCACGACATGCTCCAGACCTTCCTGAAGCGCTGAGCGCGCGAGCGCGGCGACCGGCGCAGGATGGTGGGGTCGGTGGCCATCACCCCAACCAACGCGCGCCACTCGGCGACGTGCGCGCGCGTCCTGGGGTCGACGGCATAGGTTGTCCCTGTGTATGACGGGGTGATCCAGGATCTGATCGACGAGCTCGGGCAGCTGCCCGGGATCGGTCCCAAGAGCGCGCAGCGCATCGCGTTCCACCTGCTCGACGCCGATCCCGAGGACGTCCGCCGGTTCGCCGCGACGCTGGTCGAGGTCAAGTCGAAGGTCCACTTCTGCTCGATCTGCGGCAACGTCACGGTCGACACCGAGTGCCGCATCTGTGCCGATCCCCGCCGCGACCTCAGCGTGCTGTGCGTCGTCGAGGAGTCCAAGGACGTCGTGGCGATCGAGCGCACCCGCGAGTTCCGCGGCCGGTACCACGTGCTGGGCGGTGCGATCTCGCCCATCGCCGGCATCGGGCCCGACCAGCTCCGCATCAAGGAGCTGCTGCAGCGCCTGCAGGACGGCGCCGTCACCGAGGTCATCATCGCGACCGATCCCAACCTCGAGGGCGAGGCCACCGCGACCTACCTGATCCGGATGCTGTCCCCGTACGGTCTGCGGGTCAGCAAGCTCGCGAGCGGCCTGCCGGTCGGCGGCGACCTCGAGTACGCCGACGAGCTGACGCTGGGCCGCGCCTTCGAGGGTCGCACGACGATCGGCTGAGCGGGACGCCGTTTCGTCCGGCCGTCCCGGCGATCGGCCAGATTCCTCGCCCCCCGGGGTGACCGCTAGACTTGCGGTCGCGCAGCGTCGCGCGTCCGTACGTCACCACCAGGTAGGACAGAACCGTGGGCATTGTCGTCCAGAAGTACGGCGGCTCCTCGGTTGCCGACGCCACCAGCGTCAAGAGGGTCGCCCAGCGCATCGTCGCGACCAAGAAGGCCGGTCACGACGTCGTCGTCGTGGTCTCGGCCATGGGCGACACGACCGACGACCTCATCGACCTGGCCAACCAGGTCTCGCCGCTGCCGTCGGCCCGCGAGCTCGACATGCTGCTGACGGCCGGCGAGCGGATCAGCATGGCCGTCCTCGCGATGGCGATCGGCAACCTCGGCCAGGAGGCGCGCTCGTTCACCGGCTCGCAGGCCGGCGTCATCACCGACTCCGCGCACGGCCGCGCCAAGATCATCGACGTCACCCCCGGCCGCATCGAGGCGGCCCTCGCCGAGGGGGCCATCGCGATCGTCGCGGGATTCCAAGGCGTCTCGCAGACCACGAAGGACATCACGACGCTCGGCCGCGGCGGCTCCGACACGACCGCGGTCGCCCTGGCCGCCGCGCTGCACGCCGACGTCTGCGAGATCTACACCGACGTCGACGGCATCTTCACCGCCGATCCGCGCATCGTGCCGAACGCCCGCCAGATCCCGCGCATCTCGTACGAGGAGATGCTCGAGATGGCCGCCAACGGCGCCAAGATCCTGCACCTGCGGTGCGTCGAGTACGCCCGCCGCAACGACATGCCGATCCACGTGCGCTCGTCCTTCTCGGACAAGATCGGCACCTGGGTCGTCAAGACCGAAGACGTCATCCAGGAGGGGTCCAGTCCCGTGGAACAGGCCATCATCAGCGGCGTCGCGCACGACCGCAGCGAGTCCAAGATCACCGTCGTCGGGGTGCCCGACAAGGTCGGCTTCGCCGCCGCGATCCTGCAGGCCCTGGCCGATGCGCAGATCAACATCGACATGGTCGTCCAGAACGTGTCGGCCGCCGCCACGGCGCTGACCGACATCTCGTTCACGCTGCCGCGTGCCGACGGCCAGACCGCCATGACCGCGCTGGCGCGGCTCAAGGACGAGGTCGGCTACGAGAAGCTGCAGTACGACGACAGCGTCGGCAAGGTGTCGATCGTCGGCGCCGGCATGCGCTCGGAGCCCGGCATCACGGCCCGCTTCTTCCGCGCCCTGGCCGACGCCGGCGTCAACATCGAGATGATCTCGACGTCGGAGATCCGCATCTCGGTCGTCGTGATGGAGAACCAGGTCGACGCCGCCGTCAACGCCGCGCACGCCGCCTTCGACCTCGGCACCGACGAGGTCGAGGCGGTCGTCTACGGAGGTACCGGACGATGACACGCCAGCGCCACGATCGGAGCCCCTCATGACCACCCTCGCCGTCGTCGGCGCCACCGGACAGGTGGGCGTCGCCATGCGCAGCATCCTGGAGGAGCGCGGCTTCCCGGCCGACCGGGTGCGCTTCTTCGCATCCGCCCGGTCCGCCGGCAAGACCCTGCCCTGGAAGGGTGAGGACGTCGTCGTCGAGGACGCCGAGACCGCCGACCTGTCGGGCATCGACATCGCCCTGTTCTCCGCGGGTGCCACGACGTCGCGGGCGCAGGTGCCCCGGTTCGCCGAGGCCGGCGCGATGGTCATCGACAACTCGTCGGCGTTCCGCAAGGACCCCGAGATCCCGCTGATCGTCAGCGAGGTCAACCCCGAGGACGTCGCGAAGGCCCACCGCCGCATCATCGCGAACCCCAACTGCACCACGATGGCCGCGATGCCGGTGCTGAAGCCCCTGCACGACGAGGCCGGGCTGGTCCGACTCGTGGTCAGCACCTACCAGGCGGTGTCCGGTTCGGGCATCGCCGGTGTGCGCGAGCTGCACGGGCAGGCGCTCGCCGTCGTCGAGAAGGCCGACGAGCTCGCGTACGACGGCTCGGCCGTCGAGTACCCGGCGCCCGGCGTGTACGTCGACTCCATCGCGTTCAACGTGCTGCCGATGGCCGGCTCGGTCGTCGACGACGGCTCGTTCGAGACCGACGAGGAGCAGAAGCTCCGCAACGAGAGCCGCAAGATCCTGCACCTGCCCGATCTGCGCGTCTCCGGCACGTGCGTACGGGTCCCGGTCTTCACGGGCCACTCCCTGTCGATCAACGCCGAGTTCGCCTCGGAGCTGACGGTCGAGCGCGCGACGGAGCTGCTGGGCACCGCCGCGGGCGTCCGGCTCGTCGACGTCCCGACGCCGCTGCAGGCGGCCGGCACCGATCCGAGCCTCGTGGGGCGCATCCGGCAGGACCAGGGCGTCGACGGCAACCGCGGGCTCGCCCTGTTCGTCAGCGGCGACAACCTGCGCAAGGGCGCGGCGCTCAACACCATCCAGATCGCCGAGCTGCTCGTCTGACCCGTCCGGGGCCGCGCACCCGATACCGTGGTCGCGTGAGCACCCCGAAACGTCTGCTGCTGGTCAACGGCCCCAACCTCAACCTGCTGGGCAGCCGTGAGCCCGACGTCTACGGCCACGAGACCCTGAGCGACGTCGTGGAGCTCGTCACCGCCACCGCGGCCGAGGCCGGCCTCGACGTGCGCGCGGTGCAGAGCAACCACGAGGGCGTGCTGATCGACGCGATCCAGGCCGCGCGCGACGACTGCGCCGGCATCGTCATCAACCCGGGCGCGTTCACCCACACCTCGATCGCCCTGCGCGACGCCCTGCTGGCCGTTGACCTGCCGATCGCGGAGGTGCACCTGTCGAACGTCCATCGCCGCGAGCCGTTCCGGCACCACTCGTACGTCTCCGACATCGCCTCGTGCGTCGTGGTGGGCGCCGGCGTCCACGGCTACGCGTTCGCGGTGCAGCAGCTCGCGCGCGTCCTGGCCTGACGCCTACAGCTCGGCGCGCACCCGCACGAAGACGTCGAGCGCGGTCGGGTCCGTCAACGCGCCCCGGGCAGCGGCGTCGTCGACCTCGGCTCCCTGCAGGATCTTCTTGACCGGGACCTCGAGCTTCTTGCCCGACAGGGTGCGGGGCAGCAGCGGCACCTGGCGCACGACGTCGGGCACGTGCCGGGGCGACAGTCGGCGGCGCAGCTCCGAGGCGATCGCCGATCGCAGCGGCTCGTCCAGCGTCGCGTCGTCGGCGAGGACGACGAACAGCAGCAGGGTCCCCGAACCGCCCGCGGCGTCCTCCAGGTGCACCACGAGGCTGTCGGCGATCTCGGGCAGCGCCTCGACGACGCCGTAGAACTCCGCCGTGCCGAGGCGCACCCCGCCCCGGTTGAGCGTCGCGTCGCTGCGGCCCGTGATGGTGCAGGTGCCGCGCTCCGTGATCGTGATCCAGTCGCCGTGCCGCCAGACGCCGGGGATGTCCTCGAAGTACGCCGCCCGGTAGCGCGAGCCGTCGTCGTCGCCCCAGAAGCCGACGGGCATCGACGGCATGGGGCGGGTGACGACGAGCTCGCCGAGGGACCCGAGCACGGGACGACCGTGCTCGTCGAACGACTCGACGGCGCACCCGAGCCCCCGGCACGAGATCTCACCGGCCACGACCGGCACGGTCGGCGCGGCGCCGACGAACGCGGTGCACACGTCCGTCCCGCCCGAGACCGATCCGAGCTGGGCGGTCGAGCTGACCGCCTCGTGCACCCAGCGGAAGCCCTCGGCGGGAAGCGGTGCCCCGGTCGAGCCGACGCCCCGCAGCCGCGACAGGTCGGCGACCTCACGCGGCACGAGCCCCTCCTTGCGGCACTGCAGCAGGAACGGTGCACTGGTGCCGAAGTAGGTCACGCCGAGCTCGTCGGCCATCCGCCAGGTCGCGCCGAGGTCGGGGTGGGCGGGGTTGCCGTCGAACATCACGATCGTCGCGTCGACCGCCAGCCCCGACACGAGCAGGTTCCACATCATCCAGCCGGTCGTGGAGAACCAGTAGAACCGGTCGTCCGGGCCGAGGTCGTGGTGCAGCGCCAACGACTTGAGGTGCTCCAGGGTGATGCCGCCGTGCCCGTGGACGATCGGCTTGGGCAGGCCCGTCGTGCCCGAGGAGAACAGCACGTACAGCGGCGTCGCGAAGGGGACCCGCTCGAACGCCAGCGGCTCGTGGGCCGCGGTGAGCTCGGTCCACGCGACGGCGCCGGTGGGCGGCGGCGAGTCGGGGTCGAGGTAGGGCAGCCAGACCAGTGTCGTCACGGACGGCAGCGCCGCCCGGATCTCCTCGACCTCGGCCCGCCGGTCGACCCGCTTGTCGCCGTACACGTAGCCGTCGACCGCCACGACGACGGTCGGCTCGATCTGCTGCCACCGGTCGATGACGCTCTGCGTGCCGAACTCCGGGGCGCACGAGGAGAAGACCGCGCCCAGGCTCGCGCTGGCCAGCAGCAGCACGAGCGTCTCGGGCACGGCGGGGCAGTAGGCGGCGACGCGGTCGCCGTGGGTGACCCCGGCCGCCAGCAGCCCGGTGCGCACCCGTGCGACCTGCTCCCTCAGCTCCGCCACCGTCAGCCGGACGTCGTCGCGGCTCTGCGACCGGGCGATCACCACGACGTCGTCGTCGGCGCGGTGGGCGAACCGCAGCATCGTCTCGGCGTAGTTGAGCCGGACGTGCGGGAACCAGACCGCGCCGGGCATCGAGTCGTCGGCGAGCGCGGGGGAGGGCTCGCCGTCGGACGGGACGTCGAACGCCCGCCACAGCATCGTCCAGAAGGCGTCCGGGTCGTCGACCGACCACTGCCAGAGCTCGTCGTACGCCGACGGCAGACCCTGGTCGGCGCAGAGCTGCTCGAGCCGGGACCGGCCGTCGAGCGGCGGCTCCCAGAGCACCTCGTTCATTCGACCGTGGCGGGCGTGTTCTCGGCGAGGTCGACGAGCCAGTGCGAGACGACGTACGCCGCGACGCCGAGCAGCGGGACCACGAGGAGACCGGCCGACGAGTCGGCGGCGTCGGGGAACAGGCCGAGCATCGCCACGATCGTCAGGACGACCGCGAGGAAGCTCGTGAGCCGCGCCGCCTGCGAGCCGAAGCCACGCAGGAGGGCCTCGCCCAGGAACATGACGACGACCGCGAGGACGACGAAGCTGATGCCGCCCCAGAGCCCGCCGCCGGCGGAGACACCCCGCACGGCCTCGAAGATCGCGAGGGCACCGAGGCCGAGCGCGACGGCGACGACGCCGACCACGGCACCCGTGACGACCGAGGCGAGGTACGGGTTGAGGTGCGGCAGCCGCCAGGCGGCGACCCTGCGAGCCCGGGCGGCGACGAGTCGTCGGGCCGCGCCGGTGCCGTCGGCGACGGTGTCGGCGGTGGCCCACCACGCGCGCCCGGCGACGTCACGGACGCCGGCTGCCGTCGCGCCGAGGTCGACCGACGGACGCCGGCGTGCGATCTTCGGGCGAGAGGCGGGCCGGCCCGGTGCCGTCGGAACGGATCCCTTGCTGGCGGGCGGCGACGGGGCCGAGGGCCTGGCGGCGGTGGCGACGGGTCGCCCGTAGCGGACCGTGGGCGCAGCCGGGGCGGGCGAGGTCGGACGCACGACGGTCTTCTTGACCACCCGCTTGACGACCCGCTTGGCGGGCTCCTGATCGTCGACCATGCCGCCAGTTTGTCACAGGGTGTGTCAGGTCACAGGTCCGATCGGACCGGTCCGGCGACCGGCGGCCGGACGGGCGGGGGGCCACCGACGACGAGGCCGGCCCACCCCAGGGGTGGACCGGCCTCGTCACATGGTCGGGCTGACAGGATTTGAACCTGCGGCCTCGTCGTCCCGAACGACGCGCGCTACCAAACTGCGCCACAGCCCGACGCTCCCTACGTGAGGGAACCGGACGAGTCTATCCCAGTGAGGGTGAGCAGTGTTGCCTCGGGGCGGCAGGCGAACCGGAACGGCGTGTACGGCGACGTCCCGAGCCCCGCCGACACGTGCAGCCACGAGGGTGCGTGCCCGCCGACCCGGTGCTGGTGGAGCCCGCGAGCACGGGCCGGATCGAGGTCGCAGTTGGTCACGAGCGCCCCGTGGAACGGGATGCGCAGCTGCCCGCCGTGGGTGTGGCCCGCCAGGATCAACGGATAGCCCAACGTGTTCCACCGGTCCAGGACGCGGAGGTACGGAGCGTGGGCCACCCCGATCGCCAGGTCGGCCGAGCGGTCGGCGGGGACGTCGTCGAGCACGTCGAACTCCAGGTGCGGGTCGTCGACGCCCACGAAGGCGAGTCGCCTGCCGGCGACCTCGAGCTCGTCGTGACGATTGTCCAGGTCGGTCCAGCCGCGCTGCGTGAACGCGTCGCGCAGCTCGTCGAACGGCAGGTCGCGGTGACGGCGCACCGTGCCGCCGGCGGAGACGCCCGTGCCGCCCACCAGGTAGTTCAGGGGGTTCTTGCGGATCGGTGAGAAGTAGTCGTTGGACCCGAAGACGAAGACGCCGGGCAGGTCCAGCAGATCGCCGTACGCCCGCAGCACCGACGGGACCGCGTCCAGGTGGGCCAGGTTGTCGCCGGTGTTGACGACGAGGTCGGGCCGCAGGTCCGCGAGGCCCCGCAGCCAGTGCTGCTTGCGGTGCTGGTCGGGCGTCATGTGCGTGTCGGACAGGTGCAGCACCCGCAGCGGCTCCGAGCCCGGCGCCAGGACCGGGACGGTCGCCTCCCGCAGCGTGAACGCCCGCGTCTCGGCGACGGAGTAGGCCAGTCCGGCGGCAGCCGCGGCGACGGACCACAGGAGGGGGCGCATGGCTCCAGCATGTCACCTCCGCGGTGGGACACTGGACGCATGTCAGCCCTCAAGGACCAGCTCCACTCCGACCTCACGACCTCGATGAAGGCGCGCGACGCCCTGCGCACCTCGACCCTGCGGATGGTGCTCACCGCGATCACCAACGCCGAGGTGTCCGGCAAGGAGGTCCGCGAGCTCAGCGACGACGACGTCCTGACGGTGCTGGGCGCCGAGGCCAAGAAGCGGCGGGAAGCGGCGCAGGCGTTCGCCGACGGCAACCGTCCCGAGCTGGCCGAGAAGGAGACGGCGGAGGCCGCGATCCTGGCCGAGTACCTGCCGGCTCAGCTCACCGCCGACGAGATCGCCGCCGTCGTCTCCGCCGCGGTCGAGTCCGCCGGGGCCGCCGGCGAGGGGATGAAGGCCATGGGCAAGGTCATGGGCATCGTCTCGCCGCAGGTCAAGGGCAAGGCCGACGGCGGCGCCGTCGCGGCCGAGGTCAAGCGCCAGCTGGGCGCCTGACCCACCGGCTCAGCGGTCGTCGTCGCGGTCGCGGTTGCGCTCGCGGGCGGGGGCACGGGCGGGCTGGCGCTTCGGCGGGGTGTCGAAGTTGACCGGCGTCAGGCTGGTCTGGATCTTCTGCATCGCCTTGGCCCACATGGGGCCGGCCAGCGACGAGCCGCCGACGGAGTTGAAGTCGAGCAGTCGCCCGTTGATCGTGACACCGGCGAGCGACTTCGGACGACCGTTGAGGTCCTCGTTCTCGTCGTTGGAGATGACGCCCGCGATCATCGAGGCCGTGGCCAGCTCGGGCGTGTAGCCGGCGTACCAGACGGCCTTGTTCTCCTGCGTCGTCCCGGTCTTGGCCGCCGACGGGACGGTCAGGCCCGTGCCGTTGGAGTAGCCGAAGCCGCCGGGCTCCTGCACGCCGCGCAGGATGTCGTTGATCTGGGCGGCCTGGTCCTGGGTCAGGACGCGCTCGCAGCTCGGGTCGAACTTCTTGACCACGTTGCCGGCGGAGTCGAGGATCTCGTCGACGGGGCGGGGCTTGCAGTACATGCCGCCCGACGCGGGCGTCGCGTACGCGGCGGCCATGTCCAGCGGGCTGACGCTCGTGACGCCCAGGGTGAAGGGACCGACCTGGTCGGTGACCGGGGCCGGATCGCCCTTCGCGTCCTTGGCATCGGGATCGAACGGGACCTTGATGCCCATCGACTCCGCGGCCCGCACCGTGTTGCACAGACCGGCCTGCTTCTCGAGCTGCGCGAAGTAGGTGTTCACCGACTGGCGGGTGGCCTGGTACATGTTCATGCGGCCCGAGGTCGTGGAGTTGCTGACCTTCCACTCACCGGTGCTGCCGCCGTCGCAGTCGAAGTAGCTGCCGGTCGGCATCGTCAGGTTCTTCGGCGCGTTGTACGTCTGGCCGACGTCGATGCCGTTCTTGAGCGCCGCGGCGACCGTGAACATCTTGAACGTCGAGCCCGCCGGGAAGCCGCCGGACTGGCCGTAGGCCGTGGGCACCACGAAGTTGATGAAGGACTGACCCTTCTTCAGGTCGGTGCCGATGGGTCGTGACTGGGCGACCGCCCGCACCTTCCCGGTGCCGGGCTCGACCATGGCGAGCGCGGCGATCGCCTCGTCGGTGGCCTTCACGGTGGACTGGACGGCCGAGTCGGCGGCCGCCTGCATGCTGAGGTCGATGTTGGACTTGATCGTCAGGCCGCCGCGCTTGAGCCGCGCCAGCCGCTCGTCCTTGGTCGCGCCGAGGGCCGGCTGGGCCAGCAGCCACTGCTGGGCGTAGTCGCACGAGAACTCGCCCGTGACGCCGACGCAGCCGTTGGGGAACTCGGTGACCTTGAGTGCCAACGCGGACGCCTGGTACTTCGTGGAGACCTCAGGCGTGATCTTGCCGAGGCGCTCCATGACGGCGAGCACCGTGTTGCGTCGCTGCAGGGCCTTCTCGGGGTACACGTTGGGGTCGAGCTCGACGGGGTTCTTGACCAGTCCGGCGAGCGTCGCGGCCTGTCGGGCGTTGAGGTCGCTGGGAGCCTTGGAGAAGTAGTGGAACGCCGCCGCGCTGATGCCGTACGCGCCGTCACCGAAGTAGGCGAGGTTGAGGTAGCGCTCCAGGATCTCCTTCTTGGTGTGCTTGGCCTCGTACTCGATCGCGAGCTTGAGCTCGCGGATCTTGCGGGCCGCCGACTGCTTCGTGGCGGCCTTCTTCTGCTCGTCGGTCGTGGCCTGCGACAGCAGGGTCAGCTTGATGAGCTGCTGGGTGATCGACGAGCCACCCTGCGTCTGACCCTCCGAGGCGTTGTTGACGAGCGCGCGCAGCGTGCCCTTGAGGTCGAGGGCGCCGTGCTCGTAGAAGCGGGCGTCCTCGATCGAGAGGATCGCGTCCTGCATGACGGGGGCGATGTCCGACAGCGGCACGTCCTGCCGGTTCTCGTTGTAGAAGTAGGCGATCAGCTCGCCGTTGGAGGCCAGCAGCCGGGACGTCTGGGCGGTGGGCTGGTCCTCGAGCGTCAGCGGCAGCTCGACGACGTCGTCGCTGACCTTCGTGACCGTCATGGCCACGATCGCGGTGGTGGGGATCAGGATGAAGGCGATCAGCAGCCCGGCGAGACCCGACAGGCGCGCCATCGCCGCGATCAGCACCGGCTTGCGCCGGCTCTGCGTCTCGGACTGGGCCGCGCGGCGCAGCGAGTTGCGGAAGTCGTGCGATGCCATGCCGGACAGCGTACGGGACCGGCTCCAACACCACCGGGACGCGACAACGTGTCTAGTCCTTCCGGGCTACACAAAATGACTAGGAACGCTCTGACGCTGGCGGGACCAAGTTCCTAAGTTTGAGTCAACCAACTTCGGCCACCGGGCCGGTCTCGGGGAGGTTCATCATGTGGAACGAAAACTGGGCGGCCGATGCCGCGTGTCGGGGCAAGTCAGATGCCCTGTTCGTCAAGGGCGCGGAGCAGAACCGCGCCAAGCAGGTCTGCGGCACGTGCGAGGTGCGGGCCGAGTGCCTGGCCGAAGCGCTGGACAACCGCATCGAGTGGGGCGTGTGGGGTGGCATGACGGAGCGTGAGCGCCGTGCGCTGCTGCGTCGTCGTCCCAACGTCACCGCCTGGCGCAACGTCCTGCAGGTCGCGGTCTAGCCGTTCGGACGCTCGCCGGCCGCTCCGGCGAGCAGGTCGCCGATCAGTCGGAGACCGTCGAGGTCGTGCACGTCGCCCGCGAGGGCGGCCACGGACGCCGTCGGCACGCCCGGGTGGGCCGCGGAGAACCGCTTCTTGAGCCGCTGCTCACGCGCGGCCACCCGCATGCGGTCGGCGTGGATCGTAAGCAGCTCGGCGGTGGCCACGTCGCCGGCCCCCCCGGCGGCGAGCTTGTGGGCGGCCGACTCGGCGTCGACCGCGTCGATGCTGTCGGCACCGTTCTCGTGGACCCGGTTGACGACGAGGCCCGCCAGGGGCATCCGCTCGCCGGCGAGCCGCTCGACGAAGTACGACGCCTCGCGCATCGCGGCCGGCTCGGGTGCGGCGACGACCAGGAACGCCGTGCCGTCGGCCTGCAGCAGGGCGTAGGTGCCCTCCGCGCGTTGACGGAATCCGCCGAACAGGGTGTCGAACGCGGCGATGAACGTCTGCATGTCGGTCAGCACCTGCGCGCCCAGGATCTTGTTGAGGGCGCTCGTGACGATGCCGAAGCCGGCGCTGATCAGGCGGGCGGGCCCCTTGGCCGGGGCCAGCAGCAGCTTGATGAAGCGACCGTCGAGCATCGACGACAGGCGGTCGGGGGCGTCGAGGAAGTCGAGCGCCGACCGGGACGGGGGAGTGTCGACGACGATCAGGTCCCAGGTGCCGGTCGCGTGCAGCTGGCCCAGCTTCTCCATCGCCATGTACTCCTGCGTGCCGGCGAACGAGCTCGACAGCGCCACGTAGAACGGGTTGGCCAGGATCTGGGCCGCCTTCTCGGGGGTCGCGTGCTGCTCGACGACCTCGTCGAACGTGCGCTTCATGTCGAGCATCATGGCGTCGAGCGAGCCGCCACCGTCGACGGCGGCGCCCTTGACGGGACGCGGGGTGTTGTCGAGCTCGGTGAGTCCCATCGACTGGGCGAGCCGCCGAGCGGGATCGATCGTGAGGACGCACACCGTGCGGCCCTTCTCGGCCGCCCGCAGCGCCAGGGCTGCGGCCGTCGTGGTCTTGCCGACACCGCCGGAGCCGCAGCAGACGATGATCTCGGTGGTCCGGTCGTCCAGCAGGGCGTCGACGTCGAGGTCGGTCACCAGCGAGCCGCCGGTGCCTCCACGGGGGGACGTTCGTCCCTTCTTCGCGGACGGCGAGGTGTGCGCCCTCCCGGTCATCGGGCCTCCAGGTCGGTCAGCAGCTCGGCCAGCTCGAACAGCGCGCCGAGATCGATGCCGTCGCCCAGCAGGGGCAGCTCGACGAGCGGGCGTCCGCAGTCCTCGAGGATCGCGCGCTGGCCGTCCTGGAGCCGCTGGCGCTCGAGATGGGCGTCGCCGCCGGCGAGCAGGGCCGGGGCCGCCGCGGTCGCGAGTCCGGCGCCGCCCAGTGACGTCGCCACCGTCGACGCCTTCAGCGAGCCGGCCGCCAGGGCCTCGCGGGTCGCGACCGACAGCACGGACGGCCGGACCAGGTTGAGGACCACGTGGCCGACGGGCAGCCGCTCCGACGTCAGCTCGGCGATGCCGTCGATGGTCTCCTGCACGGGCATCTCCTCCAGCACCGTCACGAGGTGGACGTGCGTCTGCGGGGACCTCATCATCTGCATGATCGAGTCGGCCTGGCGACGGATCGGGCCGACCTTGGCCAGCCCCGCGACCTCGGAGTTGACGTTGAGGAACCGCGTGATCCGTCCCGTCGGCGGGGCGTCCATGATGACGGCGTCGTAGCTGAACCGGTTGCCGTCGCGGCGGCGGGCGGCCTCGTAGACCTTGCCCGTCAGCAGCACGTCGCGGACGCCCGGCGCGATCGTCGTCGCGAAGTCGATGATGCCGAACTTGTCGAGGGCCTTGCCCGCCCGGCCGAGCCGGTAGTACATCGCCAGGTACTCCAGCAGCGCCGCCTCGGGGTCGATCGCGAGCGCGAAGACCTCGCCACCGCCGAGGCCCACGGCGACCTTGCGCTCCTCGTACGGCAGCGGCGGGACGTCGAACAGCTGCGCGATGCCCTGACGGCCCTCGACCTCGCACAGCAGGACCTTCTTGCCCTGCCCGGCGAGCGCCATCGCGAGGGCCGCGGCGACCGTCGTCTTGCCGGTGCCGCCCTTGCCGGTGACGACATGGAGCTGGGTCGAGAGGGCCACCCCTCGAGCGTACCGATCAGGGGCGATCCCGCCTTCCGGCCCAGTGGTTTCCCTACTGACGTCACCCGGCCGGCCGCCCCTAGTCTGAGAGCCTCCCGTGCCGATCCGTGCACCTCCCTGTCCCTCGAGGAGACTCCCGTGCGTCGACCCATCACCGCTGCTGCCGTCCTCCTGCTCGCGCTCCTCGGAGCGTGCGGCGGCAGTGACGACCCGTCCCCGGCCGGCGACGGCGAGCCGGCCGCCACCTCCGCCCCCGCGGACGCCGACGACGCGGCCGACGGCGAGCCGTCCGAGCTGCTGGACACCTGCGAGGCGGTCTCGGTCGAGGAGGTCGGCGCGATCCTCGGCGGCACGTTCACGTCCGAGCTGGGACCGTTCGACGCCTGCGAGTTCGACCAGGAGGACCCGCGCGCCACCTCCTTCTCCGTCGACGCCCAGCCGCTGTCGGAGCTGGGTGGCGGCTTCGACGTCTACCGGTCCGGATCGGAGGCCGCGTTCAGCGGTGCCCAGCAGGTCGACGTGCCCGGTGTCGGCGACGAGGCCTTCATCACGACGGGGACGATCGGCGGCGGCACGAACGTCCAGCTGCAGGCGGCGACCCTCGTCGACGGGCAGGTGCTGACCGTGAGCCTCACCCAGGCGTCCGGCATCGCCGAGGACGTCCTCGTGGACCAGGCGACGCAGCTGCTGACCCTGGTGGCGTCCAAGGCCTGAGCCTGCGCGGCTCCCGTCCACGTTCGCAGCGATACAGTCGCCCCATGACCACATGGGAGTACATCACCGCCCCGATCCTCGTGCACGCCACGAAGCAGATCCTCGACAACTTCGGGCAGGACGGGTGGGAGCTCGTGCAGGTCGTGCCCGGCCTGAACCCCGAGAACCTCGTCGCCTACTTCAAGCGCCCCGTCGCATGAGCCGGCGGCCGGTGGGGGTGACGTCCTGATGTCGGCGGTCGAGGACCGGCTGGCCGAGGCCGGACTGACCGTGCCGACGGTCCCCGCGCCGGTCGCGGTGTACGTGCCGGCGGTCCGCACGGGCTCGTACGTCTACACCGCCGGCCAGCTGCCGCTGAGCGGCGGCGAGCTGCTGGCGACGGGCAAGGTCGGCGCCGAGGTGTCCGTCGAGGTCGCCTACGACTGCGCACGTCAGGCCGCCCTCAACGCGATCGCCGCGGTCAGGTCCGTGGTCGGTGACCTCGACGCCGTGGTCCAGGTCGTCAAGGCCACGGTCTTCGTCGCGAGCACCGTCGACTTCACCGGACAGCCCGGGATCGCCAACGGTGCCAGCGAGCTGTTCGGGGTCGCGTTCGGCGACGCGGGGCAGCACGCCCGCAGCGCCGTCGGCGTCCCCGTCCTCCCGCTGGACGCCCCGGTCGAGGTCGAGCTGGTCGTCGAGGTCCGATGACCGTCCGGATCCCGTTGCCGGAGCGGCTCAAGGCCATGGTGGCCGATCCGCCGGACCCGCCGGTCGAGGCCCGCGACGCCGCGACGATCGTCGTGGTCCGAGACGGTGCCGACGGCATCGAGGCGTACCTCATGCGTCGGCAGACCAGCATGGCGTTCGCGGCCGGCATGTACGTCTTCCCCGGCGGCGGCCTGATGGCGTCCGACATCGAGCTCGACGTGCCGTGGTCCGGACCCGACGCCGCGGAGTGGGGGCGCCGGTTCCGCTGCGCGCCCGACCTGGCCCGCGGCCTGGTCGTGGCGGCGGTGCGCGAGACGTTCGAGGAGACCGGCATCCTGCTCGCCGGCCCCGACGCCGACACCGTCGTCAGCGACACCAGCGGCGACGACATGCAGGCCGCACGCGACGCGCTCGAGGAGGGGGAGCTCGCGTTCGCGGACTTCCTGACCGATCACGGCCTGGTGCTGCGCGCCGATCTGCTCGGTGCCTGGGCGCACTGGATCACGCCCGACTACGAGCCGCGTCGCTACGACACCCGCTTCTTCGTGGCGGCCCTGCCGGAGGGTCAGCGGGTCGGCTCGATGAGCCGAGAGGCCGACCGCGCGGGCTGGTCGCCGCTGTCGCGGGTGCTGGCCTCCGTCGAGGCGGGCGAGGCCGCGATGATGCCGCCGACCGCCACGACGTGCCGCGAGGTGGCCGCGCACACCGCCGCGACCATCGTGTCGGTGTCGGACGACCGGACGTTCCCGACCGTCCTGCCCCGCGTGGTGATCGTCGACGGGGAGCCCTACCTGGAGACCTACCGAGGAGAATCATGACCGTCAGCCCCATCGCCGTCACCGATCGAGCGTCGTTCGTCCTGGCGGCGAACCCCGGTCTGATGACCCTCGACGGCACCAACACCTGGATCCTGCGGGAGCCCGGCGCCGCCCGCTCGGTCGTCGTCGATCCCGGACCGACCGACGACGACCACCTGCAGTCGATCCTGGCCGCGGCCGGCGAGGTCGCCCTGGTGCTGTTCACGCACAAGCACACCGATCACACCGCGGCGCTGGACCGGATGGTCGAGCTCACGGGTGCGCCGACCCGGTCGACGGACCCGCAGTTCACGCGCGGCGCGGACCCTCTCGTCGACGGCGAGACGATCGACGTCGACGGGCTCGGCATCGAGGTGCTGGCCACCCCGGGCCACACCACCGACTCGACGTGCTTCCTGCTCGGGGCCGACCGGTCGCTGCTCAGCGGCGACACGATCCTCGGTCGCGGCACCACGGTCATCGCGCACCCCGACGGCGTGCTCGGCCCGTACCTCGACTCGATGGCGCACATCCGCGAGCTCGTCGAGGAGGGGCTCGTCGATCGCATCCTGCCGGGTCACGGCCCCGTCATCGACGAGCCGGGGCGCGTCGTCGACTTCTACCTCGAGCACCGCGCGGAGCGGCTCGACCAGGTGCGCGCCGCGCTCGAGGCCGGGGCGACGACGCCGCGCGAGGTCGTCGAGACCGTCTACAAGGACGTCGACGAGACCCTGTGGAAGGCCGCCGAGCTCAGCGTCGCGGCCCAGCTCGACTACCTCAGGTCCTAGCCCCGACCTGGCCCCTGGGCAACCGTCCCGCCGGTCGCAGCGAGACGGTGGCTCGGCGGCCGCCCTGTCGTGAGCGGGGTCAGCGGGCGCGGCGCTGGAGTCGCTCGAGGTCGAGGATCACGACCGAGCGCGGCTCCAGGCGGAGCCAGCCGCGGCTCGCGAAGTCGGC
>Ga0247734_1001402_pt1 | contig 18371 bp, 15 predicted proteins | sample UWRJL103311B2_FD_180933 | JGI IMG/M metagenome (GOLD analysis project Ga0247734, IMG submission 180933) | Plant litter microbial communities from Arlington Agricultural Research Station in Wisconsin, United States - UWRJ-L103-311B-2 | ecosystem: Environmental > Terrestrial > Plant litter >... | reverse complement strand
CCACCCACCACCCACCAACGGTCGATTTTTGTTATTTGGTAGATCCGGTCCGATACCTGTGCACAGCTTGTTCCCTTGCATTTGAAACTTTTTGTGTGCATGGAAAACTCAGCCTTATACCTATCCACCTCACTGCCAACGCTCGTATTGATCGTTGGCTCGATGTAGGAATTTACGTGGTTAGCAACAGTTAGCCCTATTACACAGAACTAGGTAAAGTGCTGGTTATTTTGGTCATCATCCCTCGTATGTAATCTAGAGAAGAACTGCCCGCACTGTTCACTAACCTTCGGTTTTAGGCAGGCTCCTGCTCCTCATAGAATCATATATGAAAGTCATCTCAGACAGTAATAGTTGTGGCCAAAGCTTCTTCTAAAAGAAAGTACCTCTTACACGCGAACTTGCTCTCAGCTATGGAAGATCCTTCTCTTGTTCTGTTCTACCAGGATCTTTCTGTGCCACAAACTAGGACTCGGTCACTGTACCAGGAAATTGTTCAAAGCAGATAAGCTCCCCTGGGTCCGGATCCTTCTTTTCATTTCCAGGAGAGCGAAGACGTTGTTTCTAATGACGAAGGCGTACCAAGCTCCTCCGACGTTGGTCAGGAGTACTATCTGAGACGGATGGAACGGCCAGCCTCCTCGCTGTGGAATTACACACAGGTCGAAGCGCTGGCCCGCCACGTTTTCCCTCTATTGCCAAGCGGCAGGGAGATTGTTTCAAGGTAAATCAGCAATGGATGAAGGGCAAATTGCAACCAAGAAGCATCCTGACATGTATTCGAATGAATATGCTACGAATGAATATGCTACAGGGGGCCTTAAAAGACGATCGCTCAGTACTATACCTACCTAGCATAATAGTACTGATTGCCAACTTGGGTAAGTTACGTATTCCTATTCTGTGCACAGCCTTGGAGGATTTTCATTGATGTGTTGGCCGTGGTTGCTCCTATTCCTTCGGACAAATCTTAGTTGACTACCACGACTTCTTCCAGCCCCTCAATAAAATGGTGTTTCTGAAAGCATGAGTAGATTATCTTTATTCTAGAAGTATTCTTGAAGCTGACCATTCTCCTGGGAATTATTTGAGTTCACACCTCATGGCTTCATGGGTGAGTTAAGGTTCTCACGATATTCCCTGACGACTGTGCCACAATGATTCCAAGGACGTAGATCTGGGTCTCCGCCTTTCTGGTAGCTGAGTGACTCTTCTGAAAATTAGTGGCGTTACAGCGTCCACTCAGGCCCATTGAGAGTCGCTTTTCAACAACTGATAGAAACTGCCTCGGAGTTCAATGCACAATGTACTTGCTTCGTAGAAGTGGAAACAAAGCCTCTTGGTTATTGATATTCAAGCAAGAAACTACAATCTTTGTCTCTGAGATATAGAGAAATTTCTAGTCAGAACCGTCCATTGCATACGTTACATAGATGCAATCATGGTACTGCCTCTCTAACCACCACCTGTTTGGGCGCTCGTGGAGAAATATTTGCCTAAAAGTATTCTAAAACGCAGAGAACGCAAGGGTTTAGAAGTTGTTCATACCACCACACCAGTATCTGGCCACAGTATGAAGCTCAGTTTACTCGAGGTGAAAAGAACGTATTGTAAAATTACTTGTCTGGAGCTTCTGCAGCTCTATTTCCTACAAAACTCTACCTAGTGATTGTAACGAATGACATCAAAAGCTGAGAATTGCCAACCTTGAAAACAAGCAGTCGATCGATATGCAAGATATGTTTTAAGTAAATTTATGGATTAATAAGTGTGTAGAGCCAGTCTACTACGTACGCAGGGTGGCTTGTGATTCGCAGAGGGAACGAAACTCCTAACGATTGGTCTTTAATCTTACATCAACTACTGGATACCCGAAGCGGACACGAACCTGAATATGTAGCATCACATCACGTACTACTACACAACAAGATCGTCGTAAACCCGGCAGTATGAAGCAGCAACTTTGCACGACAATCTCGTACTACTTCTAGCCATTTCAGCGCACCTCAAACCACCGGTGCAGCTCTCGACCTCACCGCCGTGTAGATCCGCTGGATCGTACTGTGATCGCACCACACCCGACGGACCGGCATGTACATGTACATGTATGTCAGGATTCCCGCCGCAATCCATAAGGCTGAAGGGGATCCCTGTTTTTGCGCATTGCCTTGGGACGCCATTGTGGCCTTAGAAATGGTGGATCCGGATATACACAAGAGGTCGCCGTCTCCTAGGGGAATTGCTATCAACAGAGATCTAACTCTAATCTCGCCTGCAAAAGGGTATGCCGCTTATATTCCCGGGTCCAGCAAATACTTCCACGAAGATCAGTTAAGTCAGTAGCCGCAACCTTACAAAACGACTTCTTGTCAAGAGCAGTATATTCAGGACCATACATATAGTGAGCAAGCTTTCTGGAGCTCTGGAGTAGTCCGTACTATCCTTATATCCGACTTGCTAACTTACTAGGGTACCATAGTAGTCGCAGTGTTTTGGATAACTGTGCTGTGCAGTAGCAGTGACAGTACTGTAGGCTATCTAAGCGCAGCAGTCCCATTGTCACGTTTGCCTCCTCGATTGAGAAGAATTAACAACCATTTATTCGCCTTTCCCTTCCCAGCGTTCTCCACACTTAAGGCTGGCGAGGCTGGGTGATCCATCCCTGGCAATACCGGCCAATACTACTGTACTTCACAGACGTATCTTTCATCCCCTACCAAGCAGCGTTGCTATTCAGCTCTGAGCTACCATTGGACAGCACGGCCTTTTAAACGGTTCACCTCTTTTCAGCCATAGCTTAGTGTCTTGCCGCAACAAGCATCGTACAACAAGCGAATCAAGAGTCCGCGACGTTGGACGACGGACCTGGGGCTGTGTGTTTCCCCACTCTCCGGCGGTCGATCACAACGTGAGAACGTTAATAATACTTGACGGAATATCCTACCGGGATTTTTCGTTCTAGGGTCAACAACACCAACGAGGGGTCCCACCAAACCAAGCCACTCAAGGTACTGCTACTCCATGTACTCTCGTACTTTCAGACGTATGGGAAGTATCGGTACCTTTTCATGTATGGGAAGCATAACCGGACGTATCCATTAACAGTTGTGGGGACATGATATGATGTAGATTACGAGCAGCCCATACTGTACTGTACAAATAAACGGGCAATCATTCGCGATAGGGGAAAATGGGGAGAGCATATGTACAATACAGTACTTACGGACTACGATAGAGAGGTTCAAGCATACTCCATATGGTACTTATGAGATTCACGGCCCATCGAGAACGCTTTGAAGTGATTAAAAGCAAGGTCCAATCACACAAGCGAAGCCGGGACGGGCATCGCGATCTCGAGCTATTCACGAGAACCGACATTTACTGTACCAACAGTCCAACACAGAGAAAGTGTTGCTGTTCAAGGCCTTGAGCTAGTGTTTGGGAGATGCAACTTTGAATTGGTTGGGCGGCGTCCTCTTCACAACTACAAAACACCAATTGCTCTTTCTAGGGATCATTCAATCAATCATACATTGTATGATTATAAATTGCGCCTCGGGTTCTTGGTTGGATTGGGCTAGCATATTGTTTGTTCCTGTCGTGCATACACTTCTCGATTCTCTAGATGATAACCCCACACGGCAAAAAGGAATCCCATATTCGAAGCACATGAGAACACTCGTACAACAACTAACTAATAAATGTTGCTGCCTTGGGAAATACAACAACGTACAGTACATCCACACCTACACCCATACCCACACCCATCCATGTGCATGGTATAGTGAGTGACCCTTGCTCGAAACTCCCATGCCATGAGCAGTCCGATCTTTTGCTTCTCGAGTACCATAACCTTCCCACTGCCGCGTTGAACCATCTGCACGGGGATTTCTCATTACTCTGTAATGTACTTTCGTAGCTAGCTACATTCGCTCGATTCATTATCCAATCGTCTCCCAAAAAAACCGCCGTCACGGCGGATCTTAACCCCGAGAGAATGGCATGCTCGTACTCTCCTACCTCCGTTCCCCCCCAGGCCCTATCTACAGTATAAGACATTTAACTCTATATGCTGAGGGTGAGGTTGTTTGTAATACCGGACTTACGGAATTACGTGTCAGTCATCGGTCCATCCACACACGAGACCTCATGAATCCATAAGATGGTCGCAAACCGTAAAACAATACCGAACCACTTCGGGGCTCAGATTTGACCGATGGCTCTTTTCGGGCGCTCTTGGATCTTTCTCGGCTTTTCTTGGGCTTTTATGGCACCCGTCGGTCGCCATACATACCCATCCATCCATTCCATCAACTACTGTACAAACCAAATACGTTCGCACCCACAGTGCCACTTTTTATCATGCAATGGCTGCCAGATCCAGCTTTTACGTTGTTGCAAGCAGGGGGATCTTCTGAACCAGGGAGAGCTCTCTGCCCTCTTTCTCTTGCTTCAAGTCATGGGTCTGGGTTTGCCATGATCTCTAACATATCCAAACTAGTCCGGGATACTCGTCTGTTGGTAACTTTTGGTTTCTGTTCTTGGGTGGGGGAAGAGAGAAGGGGGGTGGAGCATACCTCTTGATTGGTTGGCCCGCATATTATGAAAGCATACAGGAGGGACGTTTGGGGCACATCCTAATTTTACATACAGAATTACAAACTACGTTTACGGACTAAGGGTGTGATGCAGGGCGATGCCGCCGTTGTAATAATGGGCAAAGAAGAGGTGCACTCTTGGTGGGGTTTTGATTGGAGCCTTAATAATTTCTATAATTCTTCCATACAGAAATGAATTAATGTACGTCGCAACCTTTGCTTGATGAGGCAACAAACTTGTGCAGGAGTTGGGAACGTTCATGTATGGCTGAGGCTCGGCGTGTGTTAGTTGGCCCCCAACAATGCGAGCGCGACGATTTACAGGGCGCTAAAAGTCCCTTTGCATTAGTTTGTATTTAAATAGGATTGGCTGTCGAAATAGGTAAAACATGCGGTGTCGAGGCATATGGTCTATTTGCAACTGCTCTGTAAATACCATCAAACATGTTGGCAATAACTTAACTGATTATTGCAAAGCATTCCATTTCCCACTATAGCTTTGGTCAGAACTCTATCGCGCCTACATCTACCGAAAGCGAATGAGAACTGGTTACTTTTCCGCATTGTAACAAAAATAATGTCCGTTGGAGGCACAGTAAGTTGGAACTTCTCAATGTCCACGCGGTTCCCAGGTCTAGCCACAACGAATTTACATGCAACATCCATGGGATGAAAGTTCCAACACAACCCGAACCAGACCACACAAACAAGTTAGCTAGGCGGATACCTCGGAGAGGGGATTTGATTCCTTTCAGAGTTGAGTTTAATTGTTATTCGCCGTTCCGCATTCGAAATGTGTTGCAGACCGCCGGTTGGTTATGTGCCATATATGGGTACTCGGTGTTCCAAAAGCGGGTGCGTCACATGAGAACAAAACCATGCGCTAGAAATATAACACACATTAGATACGCAGAGGGGTCCCTGGTTGGAAGAGGCCGAGCGATGTGCCAGAGGGATGTGCGATGGTACAGTAGTTGGTAGGGTCATTAACCTTGTTTAAGTGGCAGGAGGAGGCACGGAATTTGTAAATTTGGCAATGTCTATCATTATGCCCTAGAGTGTTAATGCTTGTGAGGTTGATAGATGATTCTGTGTGAGGTATATTAGATGGATATGCATTTTACACAATATCAACGAAGGGTGCATGTGAGCTAGGTAGGCGTAGGCATCGATGCTTTGTCCTCGCCTAATGATGCAATTCAATCCTGTTACAGTAAACAACCCGAAGGTGAAAAAGATATTATGGCGGTAATAGCGATAGATTATTGAGCATCATCAGTCCTTCCAAAATCATGTGCCGGCATGGTGTTTATTGCTCAACGAGATTGAACTGCGGTGAGAGTTATGGATGGCTTCATCCTCAGTCAATCCACAATCCATATTAACAATACTTCATTCTTCATAGTGCACTCTATTCCAACAGAGAGATGCTCCAGGATATAGCCAATTGAGTAATCTGGCCTACGCCATCTTAATTTTGCCTTTTGGCTGATTTTCTTCTGGTCATTAGCACATGTTCTTTCAGTCGATGTAGTTACATCCTACCCTTGATGAGAATCTTTGACTTAAGAGTTGAACAACGTTGCTTCACCCATATTGCTCGTAACTCCGACGAAGATCTCATATGTTCCACCATGCCAATATCTGGTGCAGGTTTTGAATTTTGGTTGAGTAGTAGGTTTCCACTCTTTGCTTCCGGGCCATCTTTCAACCCATTTTCAAGCCTTAGGTTTTCATCCTCCACTCCAAGTGAAGAAGATGATCTGATTGAAGTCTTGAGCGACTGAATAGACTCTTGAGGTTCCCTTAAAGTGCTGATGTCAGATATGATCGACGCTTCAATCTTGGCAACAGTTTTTACTGCAAAGCGGAACATACCACCGCAAAACGCCTCCATAGTGACCGCGCTGACGGGTCCAGTCTCCATTCCCGCTTATGGCATTTGATTTTTGCGGGTTTGTGGTCATGGCTGCTGACTATCTTTTCAAAAGCTCCGCTTGCTTAGTAGTTGTGGATTGTGGGAATGAAACTGAATGCTTAGCCTCAGTTATATAGCGTCTGTTGGTCTCATTTTCGGTTTTGGTTTTCTTTTGAACTCACCTTAGATCACTATCTTCACCTCTGCTAGGCGAAGATGTAGAACCATAGCCAAAATGCTGCAATATCTTTCAACAAACTGAACAATGATATTGTGCTTGTAGCCTAGAGCATATCAGTCGACAGGTACCGAATCCCCTTGAGCATCTACTTTGTCTGCAAGATGGATATAGACTGAGCTTTATTTGAATCCAAGAACCGGTTGATGACTAACTACCAGGACAAGATTTCAAGGCGAAGGCGTGCCAAACTAAACAATCAAAACCCAAAAATAGTCAAGGATTGTCAGTGCTTGCCATAGACGTGGCTTTCTCTTTCACCAATTGATGGTATACATGTAGGATCATGAAAAGGAAGGTACGAACCTCCAACGTGAAAATATAGCAAGAATAGCAAGAACCAGTTGAGGACGTGATACTGCCTTCTTAATATCACAAGATGGTTCTAGGATGATGCTGTAGCACTTGCCGTAACGCCATTAAATATGTGAGTACTTGACTACCGATACGCCTGGTGATACATTCTGACGTCTCACGCAATAGAAAACGAAATTGTGACTATCGTGAACCGGCGAAAGGCACCCTCTGCTGAATGAGCACATCTCATATGTTTTCGTCGGATAGTCTGCATCAAGATAAGAGTCAGAGCTACCTATGTTCTGGTTCGTGTACCATTTCTAAAGCAGAAGGACTTCGACTGTTGCGCTGGCATGTTTGGGGAAGTACAAAGTCACATCCCGAAAGAATTCATGCTTGCGTTGTTGTCTTTCTGGTACTGGAACAAGAAATTTGCGTCAATCTCCGGTACTCCTCATAATCGCCCCATATTTCCAATTTTCAGACTTCAAAGATATTTAGATGTGGAAGACCAAAGTGTACCATTTGCACGAGGTGTGGGGTTACAGAACTGGGTGAGTGCAAGTTGCTATTTTTAAGCTTGAGAGGCAAAGCTAATTAGAAATATGAAACTGAAGCAGATCGTATTTTGAGTTCGATAGTCTGAAACCTGGGATCTTAGGGTTCAGTTTGTGCTATTGTTACCCTTAAATCAAGATCATATCTTTGATATTCCACCTGTTCTTAACTACCTTTCAATACAAGTGTCGGGAGATTGTCTATAGTCACCAAAGTTTTTGAATATCAGGAAAATGGAGCTTGCTAAAACGCGTATACGTTTTCATTTTTCAGCACTTGCATAATACTATGTGCCCTCCAAACCTCAAAATGGCGTCTCTTGCATCCGTGCCTAATTGCAACCATCCTATCTCCTGCACGATATACTATATGGCACCTATCAAGCTCTTTGAAACAACTATGGATTGAAATGTTGACGGGCACCCGGCCAAGGGAGATGTAGCTCAACTTTCCTATTCGGAAGATTGAGGTTCTTCTGTTTGGAGGAAAGTAGAGTGAGGCATTTGTGTCACCTTTTATTGATCGTTACGACGGGCAATATCATTGCTGTCTACAAGATACTCAACCCATATCAGGAAACAGAAGTACTCCAATCCTTTATTCTATTGGATCTTATCGACACTTCCATAGAATCCTTGCAACCGTCGGAAGAAGGGTTCTGCGATGCTCTGAGTGTTCTTGGTACTGTCTGAGAGGATTTCCGTAAAGTCAATTAAAGCTTGTTTAACTTCAATCGAAGCTCGGAAAGCAGTAGGGATCAAGCTACGGCATCGTGACTCTAGTATCAGTATGACTGGAGTACCCTGCCGTCTACCAATGCGTAAGGCATAGTTGTTCAATTGAGGAGGTTTTGGTACACCACAAACCCCGACGATTCCGGTGGGTTCTCAATAACTCCCAGCGGTACCCTGGGCACTATTCTGCATAATCTGCCATCGCCATGAGTCGCCAAAAGATTTTCAGCATTCATTATAGCTTTTACTCCCAAGTCTCGGCTCCTCGTCTTGGGCTCAGCTGGCACAGCCTTCATTGTCGTCGAAAAGTGGGAGATCCAATCTCTAACGACTATTAAAGTGCACTACTTCTAAGTTGGACATTGCTCTTCGTGCGTTACAATACTTCTCACGATGGAATAGCTCACTGTATCAAACGCCAACGGCCAAGCCGTATGGATCAGGTTTTCCTTCTTTCCAATTTGCTCGCAGCTTATCGAGTCAAAATGTTTCGGAGAAGGTCCGCTGACAACCTTTACAAAGCTGTAGCAAGCCACAATATGGCATGTGGCTACACACGCATGACGGATTGCCCATTGTTGCTTGAGTTCAGCGATTCAATAAAGACATTGATTACTTGACGTGGAGAAACAAGAGAAGAAAATACATCATGCAAAAGTCCGGGTTTTACTGTGAGGTTAATCAGCAACACAAACGCAACTTTTAAGGCTAAACCCCAAGGAGCAATGATTGATCGAGTACGTGCAAGTTTGAAAACGACTCTCCGAATTCCCATTTTCCAAATGGCTGGTTCTTGTATGTACAACAGAATAAATCACAATATAAATAATAGTATATCTAGTTGGCAGACGCGAAACAACAATAAACCGAAGCCCGCGTATTTCCCCCTTTAGTATTTTTGGTGACTAGTGGTTAGCGGGGGCACGCACCTCATCCCCACTACCCCGCCACATGAATGCCAAGACTAAAGCAAGCTCTCACGATTCTACAGCTCTAGCAACCTGACTTGACATCTCATTTCTCCATCCATCTATCGCACCCTCTCTCTTTGCTCTTCTCTCGGTAATTGCCATTCATCCCCTCAGCTACAGAACAACCATTCGCTAGCCCGTCCGTTATACTATCCCAAATGCATATATATTGGTAGTCTGCCGCACTCTCTGAACCGCTGTCTTTGTCTGTTTCCATTCAAACATATTCGAGCACAAGATAAGCATATAATATCATGTCCACCATCATATCCGAGGTCACAAAGACCATCACCAAGTCTGCAGCTTCAGCGTCTGCCTCCTCGACAGCTTCCGCAAATAGGGTGACTCCCCAGGGCGGTGTGTTGGAGGGATCTAATCCGTCTCATTATGATCCCAAGAATCCCGTTGTGTTATTTATCATCCAGGTATGTTGAACCCGGCAGCTTGGGTGGCAGTACCACAACATTTACAAGTTTTTGGAAAATCTCCGGTCGGAGTATGTGTATCTGATGTATCAGATTACACGTTTTCAAAAGCCAATCTACCACCCTATAAGAAGTTTGAACTTCTTGGCTATCGTTTACAGATTCTTCATGTGGAAACATGCTGATGATTCACAAGGCTATTATTATCATAATTTTCTGTCGAATACTACATTGGCCTCTCTCCAAAATCCGACAGCCTAGAGTTATCGCAGAAGTCATCGGTGGAATCATCCTTGGCCCATCGGTTCTAATGCGCATAGATGGCTTCGAAGAAGCTATCTTCCCAACTGCTGCAATGCCGAATCTCAGTCTGGTAGCAAATGTGGGTTTGATTCTCTTTCTATTTCTTGTGGGGCTTGAAGTAAACATGAGCTTGTTTATGTCGAACTGGAGGGTTGCCCTGAGCGTCGGATTGGCTGGAATGATGCTGCCCTTTGGCCTAGGATGCGCTATGGCATGGGGACTGTATCACGAATTCCGAAACGACCCAGGAACACAACCAATAAGTTTCGGTCTGTATATGTTGTTCATCGGAACTGCACTCTCGGTATGTAGTTACATCCATCTTTTAATTTCATATCACTAATTGTAGTTACAAAGATTACGGCTTTTCCAGTACTATGTCGGATTCTCACAGAACTCAAACTTCTTGGAACCCCAGTTGGCGTCACGGTTCTGGCTGCTGGAGTTGGGAACGATGTTGTTGGTTGGATCCTCCTTGCGCTCTGCGTGGCCCTTGTCAACAATGGTTCTGGACTTACCGCTCTCTACGTTTTGCTCACCTGTATCGGTTGGATATTGTTTCTGGTCTTTGCTATTAAACCGGTCTTCCATTGGTATCTTCGAAAAACTGGAAGCATCCAGAATGGCCCAACTCAAACTGCGGTCTGTGTCACAATCCTATTGGTCCTCTTTTCTTCGTGGTTCACTGCCATTATTGGAGTACACGCCATTTTTGGAGGTTAGTAGATGTAAAAGTGTTGGTCTTTGGTCTTAGGCTAACATACAAAATATAGCATTCGTAGTTGGACTTATCTGTCCCCATGAAGGTGGATTTGCTATCAAATTAACGGAAAAGATTGAAGACTTAGTCACAGTCTTATTTCTTCCTCTTTACTTTGCCTTATCTGGATTGAGTACAAACATCGGCTTGCTCAATGACGGCATTACCTGGGGCTATGTAATTGGAGTTATTACAATCGCTTTTGCAGGCAAGATCATTGGAGGGACACTAGCAGCTAGATCTTGCAAATTAGTCTGGCGAGAGAGTTTGACCATTGGGGTGTTGATGAGCTGTAAAGGTCTCGTCGAGCTGATTGTTTTGGTTGGTTTCATCCTTTAATTATAATCTTGATGATTGCTAATTGAAGTAGAACATTGGGTTACAAGCAAAAATTCTCACTACAAAGACATTTACCATCTTCGTTGTAATGGCACTTGTCACGACGTTCGCGACGACACCATTGACATCAATGCTATATCCTCCATGGTACCAGAAGAAACTCGCCTCGTGGAAGAGCGGTGAAACTGACTGGGACGGAAATCCAATCAATTCAGAGGGTGCCATCGATACAACACGCGATACCTCTTCTGAGAAGATTCAAAGCACTCAGGTTCGCAAACTCCTGGTGTATCTTAGACTCGACAGCTTGCCCAGTCTCTTTACCTTTATTGATCTTCTCGGTGGCGATAAAGCTACTGTAACCACAAAGACACACAGGAGTAAATCGAACCTGGAAGCAGTTCCAGAAAATGGAAATTCTGTAAGTGAAGGATCGAAGCGCCCGCTGGAGGTCCATGGCCTTCGTATTCTTGAACTTACCGAGCGTACTTCCTCTGTCATGAAGGTATCTGAAGGCGAATACAGCTACCGGGATCCAGTTGTCAATGCCTTCCGTACCTTTGCGCAATTGAGCAACGTTGCGGTTTCTGGTGCCGTGTCTGTTGTTCCAGAAGATTCATATGCCGAAACTTTAAACAACCAGGCAGCAGACTATTTATCTGATCTCGTCTTGATTCCATGGAGCGAGAAATCTAATGGAACTGAGGAAGCATCGGTTCAGGATTTCTCTGCTAACATGCAGGATGCGTTCTGCCAAAAAGCTCTTCAAACAGCCACGCGTAATACAGCAATCTTCGTCAATCGTGGATTTGGAGGGCCAGTCATACAAGAACCTCGTACACTAACCCGAACTACAAGCGGCCTGAGTTTACGGAGCCATCGCGAACGTGTTATCTCTCCTATCGCTGACAGGAGCCATCATGTGTACTTCCCATTCTTCGGTGGGGCTGATGACCGAGTCGCACTACGTTTCGTGCTACAACTTGCCCGGAGCAGCAATATTACTTTGACAATCATCCACTTCATCATGCCGCTTCAGTCTGGTAAGTCCACAGAGGTAACTGCAAGTCAATCTGCAAGTCAATCTGCGAGTGGTTCAAAGCTTGATACGAGCGAGAGAACCAATACGACGGATCTATCTCACAATGCTGCCCAAGACACAGCCCTTCTTCATACTTTGCGAGATTCCCTTGCTGTAGGGTTGCAAAACCGCGTTGTGTTTGTTGATGTTCCAACCACTTCACCCGTGGCAGATTGTGTCGACCATGCCAAGCAGGAAATAGCCCAGTCTCCAAATAATGCTGGTGACCTAATTGTTGTAGGAAGAGGCAGAAATTCAACTATTACGTCCAGCCATACTGCGGGAAGTTTAGAGCAGAGAAATACTTTGGGAGTCATTGCCGAATCCATAATTTCGAGCGGCGTCAAGGGCAGCGTTTTGGTTATACAGGCTGGTGAGCGCGAGCTCTGAATTTAGATAAATGATCTTGGCGCATAGGTTATTGGATATGACGCTTTACATGGTGCTTCCTAAAGGTTCTGTATCTTGGAGATAGTTTTAGTTGTCATGAAATTCATTCCACAACGTTCAGCAAATACTCGTCAGTCATTGTGTATGTCGTCCCACCAAGATCAAAGAATCCACCGAACCGACAAAATGTATGAGGTCAAAATGCGGCTCACAAGTAGGGAAGATTGTCAGAGACAATTGAATAGAGGAAATATATGGATTATGCGCATATGCATTCGGTTTGTTTATTGTAAAGCGATAAATCTTCAAGGTATCTGTTGCTGTGTCGCTAATAGGTTGAGCTCATTTAGGGGGAGAGTGCAGGGGTTATACACTAGTCCCCATTTGTTAAGCAAGCGCCTAACCTCATCTCTTGTTGCGACGGTTGATTGACAGTCTTATCCACTACTTGCTGATTCATAGAGTATCCGTCCAAAGCCGATCGAGATTGACGTATAATAGAGACCTGACACCCACAAGATCTTCACACGGCCAGCTTATACCACTAGCAATCACGTTGTCAGATACGCAGGAAGACGAGCGAGCGTGCTCGAAGCTTGGGGACAATCGAAGTCAACCACCTCGATATCCAACTTCAGAACCATCAGGCTCTGCCCCTGCTTCTCCACCACCCGCCTTCTCTTCACTCTACACTTCTCCCGCTGAGGTTGTCGAGGCATATAAGACAGCTGTCACAGAAGTCGGTGCATCAATATCTGTCCCAGCATACGATTCCTGCCAATCCTCCGCCTCCTCTCAAGACGTTGTTGCAGAGACAAAAGCTGCGCTTCCGCAAGATACAAAAGGAGAATCATCCAAAAAGGAAGAAGACAGCGAGCCGCCTCCAGCTTACTCGGAAGGCTTTAGCCCACTCGAATCGTTTACATATCTGATGGCCGCTGCCGGAGGAGCTGCGAGTATTATTACTCAAGTGCAGCAAGGTGGCGCACCGCCAATTAATACGCTGGGAGGTTGGTGGAACAATTGCGATCCAGTTAGAGTGGAATACTGACCGTTCCCTAGATGTCGGCGCAGATGAGAATATAACGATGGACCTTAGGTATGGAACATTGGAATCACGGAACAAGTTCATGCTAACCTTTTGGAAGGGGACAAAGGTTCACACTTTCTCGGGATGAGCTCCTCACACTTCCCGAATTTGTCCTACTGTCACTGTTTCCCAACGGCTTATTACCAGATGGGCATCTCAATACATACCACGAAGGGGATGCTTTCCAAGTTGATGTTCGTTTTCCAGATATTACACCCGACTTATTACGAAATCTAGACGACGAATTGCTAATACTTAATTCTAGTATGACCCAGCATCCCTTCAATATATGCTAGAGTTCTTTCGAAATGTCGCCCAAACTATCCCATCGGGAGCCAACTCGCCTACAACAAGCCCCGAAACGGATGCGGTTCCAATAGAGCCAATGGCAGGGTCGGCAAAAGAGATGCTTCAAGATAGGGCAGGCATCATTGTTTTAAGGGAAGATTTGGACTTCTATTGTATACCACCCCGGGCCGATATTGAACAGCCAGAGATGATTGAGGTGAAGAGAGCAGCTGGAAAGGCGTTGCTTAAACAGGACGGTATTTTCTCAGGTTTACGACGAAGTGAGGAAACGGGGACTACCGAACAACACTTAATCGAAATGTTGACTGCTGGGTAAGTCACATGTTGCATAGCAGCCCAATCTCCACTAAATTAATAAACAGAGGCTTCAATCATGATGATCATTGGGGCCATCGGGCCAATGAACCGAACAAAGCTGTCATTTGCAGCTTAGCTCTTGCCAGATTAAGGACAGATATCCGAGGTGGTGAGATGGGCAGTAATGCCGTTGGAATGGCACAAAAGCTGCTTCTTTTCTGGAGAAAGCCTGCAAGAAGATGTTGGTGGGAAGGCGTTGAACTAGAAGGCGTAGAAGGCGTAGAAGGCAAGCTAAAGGTGTGGATCAGGAGAGTGTGGACGCTGGAGATGAGCGTCATTGGGTTGCGATAATCTCTTAATTTCCCTTATTTCATGTTCCAAATTGAGACATATCCCCTCAAGAAAGCGGCATATTGTACAGCGCTGTTTTGGCATGGGTCAATATTCTTTTCATCTGGGCGGGTTCGCGGGTGTTATCATGGGGACTCAATTTCCTTTACCTTTTATTCATCGAGCCGCTGTAAACAATCGAAAAGCCTTTACCTTAATACATAGAGAATATACATATTTCTCCTCGTACCATTCTCAACTGTAGTAGACAAGATGTGGACGAGATACAGCTGAGAGTATGGAGCTCCCATTTTATTAACGTGGATGATAATCAATTAATAATAAAGTATGGGTCTTTCAAGTTTAGATAAAACGGACGGCTACTGTACTGTATCGTAATGTACAAAATATGCTCCAAGTTTCGAGTACGTTAGGATGTTAATACATCGAGCACCTTACGTAGGATGCTAAGAAGCTCCAATCCCCAGGCTTGGTTCTCCAGGCTATGTGCATATTAACTAAGCCTCTGGATCCATCGCTCCGTACCTTTTTCTTTTCAGCTTAAAAGTGTTAATATTGTGGAGAACAAGATCTCCAAGATGTTATGGCAGCAAAATGGTCACATGACAACCATATTGGCCTCAGGCTGAGGCACCATGATTCATATCGACACAAATTCCTCCCACCTTGGTGGGGTTTAAATTTTAAAAGCCAACAACGGAAATTCATACAGGAAGACAACCATCCCGTACTACCACAAATCTCCTCCGTTAAAAACAATACCAAAGTCAAGATGGGATTCACCGATCTTCTCACAGATGCTGGCCTCACTGGTAGGGTTTTTTTCCATCCCTCATCTTCAAGGATCTGCACTACATCCAGCCTCAAGTTGCGCAATACTTCCTCAGTTGTGCACATTTTATTCGGAGAGTGGCTTTCATAAGATTAATTGCTAACGAAAGTATATAGTCCTCAACAGCTTCTTGACCACTCGCTCCTACATTGCCGGGTATGTTACGCATCTACCTCATTCACAAGCCCCTTCAAACCTTCACATGATGAGCAAAATTGGTCCGTGTTACTGAGCGGCGTCAAGAACCGTGATATGACGATCACCATAGCATGAAAATGCAACTCTGATTTATCTCGTTCTCTACTCGAATTGGCCACGAATTAGGAACCAGCGACTAACATGCATTTACAGATACTCCACCTCCCAAGCCGATGTAGTTACCTTCAAGGCCCTCAAGTCCGCTCCTGACTCCTCAAAATATCCCCATGCCGCTCGCTGGTACAAGCACATTGCCTCATATGAGTCCGAGTTTGCCACCGTTCCAGGAGATGCTTCCAAGCCATACACTACCTACGGCCCAGAGGAAGTTGCTGTTACCTTGAACCCAGCAAAGGCACCAGCAACCGAGGAGGAGGAGGATGATGTCGACTTGTTTGGCTCTTCTGATGAGGAGGAGGATGCTGAGGCCGAGAGAATCCGCAATGAGCGTCTTGCCGAGTACAAGAAGAAGAAGGAGGGCAAGACCAAGCCTGCTGCCAAGTCTGTCGTCACTATGGATGTTAAGCCTTGGGATGATGAGACCGACATGAAAGAACTCGAGGCCGCTGTTCGCAGCATCATCAAGGATGGCCTTGTCTGGGGAGCTTCTAAGTTGGTTGCAGTTGGATTCGGTATCAAGAAGCTACAGATTAACTTGGTTATCGAGGACGACAAGATTGGTCTTGATGATTTGCAAGAGGAGATCGCAGAGTTCGAGGATTATGTCCAATCCACTGATATCGCCGCTATGCAAAAGTTGTAGATGGAGCATTTGAGGATTGTTTTTGACTCGACATAACGAAGCATTGTGTTTTCTAAGCATAGGTCTTCGCAATGCATACATGACCACCATACTTTTCAAGCCTGTGAGAACACATAAGATAGCTAGGTATTAATGATGTCTTTGGCCAGGTCCAAGCATACATCACTCTAATAGGAAATTGTTATGTCTTGAGATATGTCGGGTCACTCCTTGCTTTCCTCCGTCATAGCCACTTGTAAAGTCTGCCACAATTTTACCTTGCGACTCAACTCGCAATCTCTAGTTCTGACCAGATGATTCCCAAGAATACACATGTATTATGCTGAGCTCTTGAATTCTCGGCGTGTGCTTACGGCTCGGTCTCCCCTGACAAATATTGAGTTCCCATCCATATATTCTATACCCCGTCATCCTTCAAGTCACCTATCCAAGTCGTTAACAATTCATGACAAAGTATTTCTTGCGTGATTTCCCAAAGGAAAATTTAATTGTATCTTCCCTGGTTATTCGAAGTTTCTAACCTAGCTTTTCAGCGCATCAAGTAACAGTCAGATAGGTAGCATACCTATAGACTCTATACCGTTCTTCACAGCTCAGACCCAATTATTCGGACGAAGGAAGGCGCTTTGGAGGGAATTATTGAAAGGAGTGTAGGCAGTGAAGCATTTAGATGATTCTCTAATGTTTTGATTTGCCTTATAAGACTGCCTACATGAACAGTATACTCTCTGCAAGTTCAGATCTTTGTGAAGTGAAATTATTCGTTGATTGCATAGCTAGGCTAACCACATTCGTTCCGTATCGGTTTCATCTACTCTGATCATTTCAATTTTGTTGTTCCCATGCCCTATATTACGGAATAAACAGACCCAACACTACCCATTGTTCCTACAGATATTCGCCTAATTATACATTTGCAGCTTCGCTAATCGGTACCAAGTTTGGTTGGTAATGTCACCACTTTTTACCTCCTTTCTTAACCGAGAAGCTTAATCCTATCTTGCATCCTCTTCATAGTGGGTGTGACTTCGACTCTTATTACGTGCTGGAGGAACTGGTACCGCCAGTGATTTTGAGGCAGATTCGATTGATGAGGCAGGGTCAATTTGAGAGGTAGGAGATGCTCTAACAAATCTGCCGTTTGACAGAACTTGATTAAAAGCTGCTGACCAAAACTCCCGAATAGGGAGGGTTAGGGAGATCAAGGTATTGACTAACATCCTCTAGAGCAGCTTTCTGGATTCGGCCTTCTTGAACTTTGGCATCTGCTCGGTTCTCATGGCCCTTTTGTTGTTGCTACTTGTACTAAAGCAGAAGGCGCCAGTACTTTCCAAGATTGTTGGTTCTTGAACAAGGCTTGTATGAGGCTAGTAGGACGTAGCAGGTATAATATGTCGGTATAGAGAAGGGAGTTTTGACGATACAAGCGATAGTCTGGTTTATACTCCATAATGTAAGTAAGTTCCTATACAACCATAATAGAAAAAGACTTACTCAACAGAGCTCGGGGCCGTTATCGTTCGAGTTACTTCATCATAGCCAAATCCTGGCATTCCACGCCAACTTTCTTATATTTCACCATACAGCTTTTTGAATTCACGAATATTTTCCTGGGCTTTATCACTCGAGATAGGATAGGATTTACTAGGTCAGTATACACAAAATCCAATCTTCAAGATTAATCACTCCCAAACAATATGTTTTCCTTCCACCCTGCATCTGACTGGAGGCCATCCTGCCTGATAAGCTAGTGGCTCATCTAACGCAACCTTTCTCCATTTGTGCGGTCCAGCCTAACGTCTTAACATCACGAATTCCTCCTTCAACAATATCGATTGCCTTATCTCCAATGTCAGAAATTTGTTGACCTGGAGGCTCGTCGTATGCCTGACTACTGAGTATTCTCATCAATCACTGAT
>Ga0247734_1001400_pt1 | contig 18373 bp, 21 predicted proteins | sample UWRJL103311B2_FD_180933 | JGI IMG/M metagenome (GOLD analysis project Ga0247734, IMG submission 180933) | Plant litter microbial communities from Arlington Agricultural Research Station in Wisconsin, United States - UWRJ-L103-311B-2 | ecosystem: Environmental > Terrestrial > Plant litter >... | reverse complement strand
TATACTATCTCTGGGCATGCCCTCCGTTTAAGAGGGACGGACTTGTGGTACCCAAGCCACCACTGTCTACCGACTACCTCAATCTCGTCCAGCTCCTAGTGCAATGGATATGCTCATTACTCCTGTACGTCTATTCTCTCAACGATCAATTAATGATTCCGTTCTTCTAACTGTTGCATCTTTCATATAGCCTGGCTGTTGTCCTCGTAGTGCGCACACGCGCACAAGCTGATCTTCAGCACGATCCGACGACAACGACAACAATCATGACAACAAGTGATAGTGCCTTCCTATCTAACAAGACGGCAGTTACGCTGCTCACTCTTCACGCCGGCCTCTGTGTCTTCTGGATCATCTTAGCCGGTCAGCCAAGAGACGATTGGCTTGACCTTCCCTTTGTCACAATCATGGGCATCAACATGTTTATTATCAATCCTATTATTACGATCGCGACAGGCGTTGCCTTTGCGCTTCAGGCCCGTACCACTAGTGAAACCCAAGGCCCGTTAGTACTAAATCGGGCAATATTGCTGCTCCAAGCTGTAGTGTTCCTGGCTCTGGCAGTGGCATGGCCGTTTAGGTTCAAAGTGCCGCACAACTTGTGGTATCCAGGTTTTTTGTGGTTTTTAGAAGAATGGTATCCCCTTGTAGGCTGGACATGCATTAACAATGCTGTGATTACAATCGGTCTGGGGATTGTGCTCTATGCTGCCTCTGGAAGAGCCGGCAGCGGAATGGAGCCAGCTGGGGAAAGAGAAGCGTTACTAACTACGTAAGGGGCAGGGACTTGAAATATGTATAACTTGCAGTATTTAATAATGATATCGAAGATTGACCAGACGCATGTCATGTAAAAGTATCAAGTATAAGTTCGGCAATCTACAATGGCTTAAGGCGGCTATGACACACTTATTTTGGAAGCATAATGCAGGGATATATTCGTACCATATTTAAATTTAACAAGAAAGCAATTTAGGGGAATGCTATTGATTTCGTAGAAATGGGGACATTGTGTGGGGAAGTAGGCGATATTACATATGTTACTAATGACTAAGGTTCCTGATTTGCTACAACCTATATATGTTTAAGGAATTCTCGTTTAGCTCTTTAATGTACTTACTTTTCATATTATTTATATTCTAAACCATAGCTATCTTCCCTATCAAGATGTTTTGACCGTATTCGTTTTTCACGCTCCCGTGTATCTAGTGTCATGGTGGTTAGGAACATGAGGCTGTCGTGCTCCAAAATGCACTGAGTGCCAACTCGATGGATAATTTCCCACTTGTCTTTGTTCATGACTTTGTGACCGAAAAGTGGCAGGCCGTGGTGTTAGTGATTCTGGTGCAACTTGCCCTGGACGTTGTATGGTGTATATCGCTGGCGGTCTTGGTTGGTGTTGTTGTTGTTGTTGTCTACGAAATAAAGCATTTTGAGAAGGTTGGTGTGAGGCTCTTTATCCTCAACTAGTTGGAAAAGGGGGTTTCGTGATGCTTTCGGAACTAATCCTCACAACCCCTAACCCGCTCACATCAGCATTAATGACTTTTCTGTTGGTTTCGGAATCTAGTGTTGTTGTAGAGTCTTCTAGCCAAGGATCAAAACATTGGAATAGTTGGTCTCTGCCCGGGAAAGGATCATTATCCAGAGTCCAAGGTGTAGATAAATCAGAAAGATGAGTTTTGTTATGCTGCTATTGCCTCGCGGAAGAATATTTGCCATTCTGAGAAGTGATTTCGGCCACACCAGTTGGCACCCGGCGTATAATCCTCCCATCTCTTGATGCTGTAATGGAAATAACCGGAGTATAGTGCTTCCCCATTGCACTTAAACAATAATATATGAATTTATTATATTTTTAATATCATGTCAATTAGGTAGGCAAAAATATTCGAAGTGTAGGTGCTTGATTTTCACTCCGGTCAAGTATTATGACTATATATATTTCTACTATCCATGCTTAATACTTCAGGCTGCAACAACAAAAACATGAAAGAAAACTTGCTCCCATTTATTCTTACCACAATACCCTCATGTATATAGTGTGAAAGCACTCCAGTAATCGAGGCTACTATTAATGCGCAGAGGCTATTTTGGACCGACCGATCGGCTTTGAGAACTTCTTCTTGTACTGCCAGATATCGCAAAGCACCAAAGAACCAAAGCACTAAGGCGATCGCTCCATGAGTCTCTCCCAACAACGACGATGGAGCTTCTGGAACAACGGGTAAAATGTAGGTTCTATAAGGAGGCTCGAGGGGACCGCCGACGAGAAGCCTCATAGCGGTTGCATGATTCGCGCATTAAATAGGCCATTATCCCTATGTTGATCGCATTTACTATTTCTTACATTATTTCAATCTTTTAAAATCATATTCTTTTGCCCTGGCGTTTCTTGCCAGTTCGAAATATAATAAGTTTACCACAACCACCATGCGATGCGACCACGACCATAACCTGACTCAAAGATGTGCCGCCCAACCGAAACTCCCCAAACCAAAACCGAGGCGATTCCTTTGTGACATCCCAGGATGCTGCACTAGCTTCGGGCGCCGTTCTGACTTGGCTCGGCATACGATGTCTATACATGGTCCAAAACAGCAATGTGAGATCGCGCAGTGTAAATATGCTACTGGGAGGAAAGATCAAATGGTTGAACATATGAGGAAAAGACATCACGGCTGCGGTAAAATTCTCCCTATAATTTAAATTGGCAACTGCTTACTTGTTTATACCTAGCTCTTTTCCCCCTTTCGAAATCAGACCAGAAGTCAGGTGTTGATAAACGTGGGTATCAGGAATTTATGGACGCATCTCAGCACAACGTTGGCGGCTATATCTGGGAGGATACTTCGTTAATAAATTACTCTTGCGTTAATGACCAAATGGCTTTTTCTTGGCTGGATATTGTGCCACAAGGAATTGATGTTGCGTACTGGAATGAAAGCCTCCGTGGTGGATTCGAGTTTACGGACCCTCCTATGTTTTCACAGGCTAGATATCTATGGGCATAATTTCTGTATTGCCAAAGAGTAAGGTATAAATCATGATATTATATTTAATTGATTAGCGTATAGTCTACGCTACAAATGAAAATTCAAGATTTGTCATAGTAGTTTCCAATATAATAAAAGATGCATGTCAAGAGTTTTCTTTAGTTTCAGAGGGTAGGTTTGTAATCATTGATAAACCGCTACCACATACCTTCCTTCGCTCCTCGAAGGTCTCGAAAGGGGGTTGTTTTTGGATGGCATCAGGTGAGTTCGCTTTGGCTACTTTTTGGTGGTTGGTCGAGCTAATATGGCCAGCAAGAACATTCGAAGTCGATGTTCTCATTTCATTCACAATAGCACTTTTCCTAGGTGCCTCCCAAACATCTCAATTAGAGAATTTTGGTAGCTTGATGTGCTTCCTCACCGGCATCACTTCTCTTTTCTCAAAATGGGGAAAATGTTGGCGTGTCGCAGGACTTCTTTACACTTTTATCTCGCACAGTCAGTGAAACCTTTTATTCAAGCCACTTTGATCTTGCAAGGTTGGTGAGAATGGCTGCCGCCCAAATGTGGCGTAACCTTAGAAGATCTTGCAAGGATCTCGTAGGCTTCTCTAGCAAATGCTTATGAAGAACGTTTAGCATAGAGGCTGTAACACTTCGTTTTTGTCCCGAGCCATTTCGTGGAGCTCTTGGGGTTCTCAAATAAATAATTTTCCAGCGTAGGTATGGCTCAAAGGAACCGATCAAACATGTAGTAGTTTTAGCTATTTCGGTCTTAGTAATTTAGAATGCATTATAGTACTAAGTATATACTGCTGTAACTTTGTAAGGTTTGGTGCCATGTTGGAGAGCTGTTTGCCGCTGGATAACACTTTCTATGCCGATGTACGGTACAGATTGGCAACATTGAGCATCATAGGACATGGAAGACAATCGAGGTAGAGTAGCTTCAAAACTCACCAAACAATATAGCAAGGGCCTCTAAATATTCCGTTACCTAGCTTTAGCATCTAAACAGAATCCGCGAGCAACGTCGGATCAATATAAAACGCTTTCATAGTGCCTTGTTCCGCCCTGGTCATATCTATTCTAGCCAACTCCTCTGCGATCAATTTTCTTCTCACCCTCAATTCTTTTGCCACATCAGCCCACGTGAGTGTTGTTCTATTCCCAGCCCATTTTGCGTGGGCTGTAGCAACATCAATATTCTTCAATTTTCCGTTATCTTTCTTGATAACACCGTCCACAATCACCATATTAATATCGGCAGGGGAGCTATGCAATACCACAGCTGCAACTGGGTCTTGCTGTGCAGCGCACACCATCGCGGGACTTAGGGCATCAAAGATAACAATATCAGCTAGCTTTCCCTCAGCGAGACTTCCAATTGTCGCTTCCTCGCCAATAGCTCGCGCCCCAGCTATTGTGCCCAGATTAAATGCCTCTAGCACGGTTTTGTTCACATGCCAGGGAAGCTTTCCCGCATCGGAAATCTGAGAATTATGAACTCCTCGCGCGGATTGTAATAACAGCCGCATCTCGCTAACTAGGGACCCGCTTGTGGCGGAGTGGCAGTCGACACCAATGGAGGCATGTGATTGAATATCATGGGTATGCGAGAACGCCATGGGCTCGCCCATCATCTGAAGCTCCGTTGATGGGGTACTAGATATGTGTGCATTTGCAGATTTGATCAACAAAACGTCGTTGTGGGATATATTTGTCGCATGTGACAAAAGGATGGAGGAGTCAAGCAGGCCATAGTCGTTGAGTTGCTCTGGGATTGATTGGCTTCCTTGGACAGGATATGTCAGTATATATATACTTATGTTAATAAGACATGTGAAGACTTACCCGAGAACAATCCACCGGTAGTATGAATTGTTATCAATTTGACGCCTACGGATTTCGCTGTCTCAAATAGGGATACTACAACTTCCTTTGGAAGCCACACGCCATCAAACGCGAGTCCAATATTGACTCGGCCATCTCCATATGGCGCTTCAATAGTAATTTCTTTAAGTGTCTCGGGCACCCATGAAGCAAGCAAGTCATCTCTGAGGGTGAGCGGCTCCCATGTTTCAAGCCTTGAAGTTGGACAATAGCAGTATACTGATCTCAGACCTGATGTAACAGTAGCAGAAAGCGCGGCGCGAGTTATTCAACATCAGCTTTGAACATAATTCGAAGGCACGCATAGTGTACAGTGTTCTGCAGAGTAATTCACATGCGAATGATCGACCACCGTGGTCGTGCCGGCATCGAGACATTCTAAGGCGCCACCTAGCTGGCCCCAGAATATATCTTCAGGAGAGTGTAAGGCTAATGGGAAGTTTCCTGGGAAATATAAGTGAGTGCTACACGATGAGGCGAGGACACATTAGCACCTGATGGGAAATACTGAATCAAAGTCTCATTAGCATGACGCCCCTTCAGAAGAGTCTGCCAAAGATGATGATGAGTATCGATGAACCCTGGTGACAAAAGCTTGTCGGTGCAATCAACCACAGTCGTGCCTTCTGGCGCCTCTATACTTGGTGCAATTTTGGCAATTCTATTTCCTTGGATAAGAAGATCTGCACGCAAAGGAATGACTTCGTCGTTCTCGCTATGAGTTAAAACTAATCCGCCTTGCAGCAGAATAAAAGTAGACGCCATAGTTACTATAATGTCTGGACTGAATACAAAATTATTTGATTTGGGGGATATGTAGCCTTTAGTCCCTAGCGTTTCTCGGGCTTCTCGCGACTCCCGAGGACGCGAGGTACGAAGGCCGACTACACGTGGCTAGAAGTATACGGGCTACGCCGCATTACGACCTCCCCTGATCTCCCGGAAATCCGCATTATTATCATCGCTTTTTATATATTTATATAAGATGATCTATTACAGATATGAAAATTATCTATGACAGAACAAGCATGTATTTTTGAAAGCAGAATTGGTAACGCCACTCTTCCCTTCCTTGAAGAATAATCATTCAAAATCTATCTGATTCTCTTAAACAAATGGATCATTTATATCTACTTGCAAGCCTCTGGGGTAGGTGGGTATTTATAAAGTAGAAGGAATATATATTTTATGAATTTTTAAACCTCAAACTGGCAGTGCACTACTGTAGATATATACTAGTTTAAACCCTATGTACGGATAAAACGGATCGTGCCGATCCTACCAACTGTCGCACTAAACTGTTAAACTGTTAGTACACAGACCAACGGCGGCACTATTGACTGCATACTGCTCTTGTCGGTTCACACCACATGCGCATGATTTTGATTCACTTTGAATACAGGGCACCACTACGTGGTATTGTCACGTAAGTGCCTATTGTATTCGGTGGTAATTGTGAGAAGGTGCGAGGCACCCCCTGTAACTAGTCATAAATACACCCTTCCGGGCAGTTTAGACTTGAAACCTAATCAACTCACAATACCACAACCAACTTGATCCCGTTTTTTTTTGGTGAACCCTGTTGTTTTCTTATATACACTACCCAGTTTTACTGTAATCGGTTGGTTGTATTGTAAGGTCTACGTAGGTGATAGTGTTGATATAGGGATCGATGCGGCCGCATACGGCCGCATACTCGGACCGACCCGAGCTGTACAGAGTCACGTGTGCCGAAGCATACGTGACCCGTACAGTTCAGGGGTTAGATTATACCAACACTAATGATTTACATACTCAATATCATAGTGTATTACGGCAAATAACTGCTGTAAATTATCGACAAGTAAGAGGTGTTATGCGGGCTGAGTGTGAAGGTGCATTTGGTTTATTGTAAATAACATGGTATGAAAAGAGTAGAATGCCAAATATCAACCTGACATAAGATGTTATAGCCTTAGGCAGGAACACCTGTCACCAGAACCTCTCCTCTCAAGATAAGCTCTCTTAAGCGAGCCTATCAGGTCACACCGGTGGTGGAGCCTCATATCAATTGAACTGAATTGTTGGATCAGAGAGAATGTGAACAGATGTTTGTCAGTTAGATGATTGGCGATATGAAACCTCCAAGAACAGGTGAAGTCTATAGGGCTCCGCACTGAATTTAGGACAGTAAGAGAGGAACTTTTAGATTAGTAAATTGCCAGGCTAGTGTGAATAGTAATTGGTTAGTTTGTTAAGCTTCACAGTAGCTCTTCCTAAGCTCTAAGGGTAGCTACTTTCAATAACTGCTGTGAGTTGTGGAGAACGGTTTTTGCACATTGCCAAGCCATGTGTCTTAATGTCAGGGCTCTGTATAAGACGTTGAGCAGCGTGAACTGACTAAGGATCACCTGTTTGGGCAAAAGGAAGAAGTTGTAAGTGTCGGTGTCAGTGTGAAACAGTATGCTTTGTAATACCCCGCATCTCATTCGATAAGGCCCGACTTGCCTACGATATATAGTGAGGGGAAGCACAATCTTGTAGAAGGTAGAGATCAGTTTGTATAAGATTTGACTAGTTGAATGAGAATCGATATCCTTGAATACTATATCACCCTGCCATTGAAACCTTACACTTAAAGGTAATTAAACTCGTCAGCTTAGCCAATTATTGTTTCGTATCTCGCCATTGTCTTAATTGAGAGAAAGAGATAGGTTTAAGGATTTTTAGATTTGGATTTTTCTACTAAAACCTAAACACCATTCAGACATTAATCAAGACGATTTGTCCAACTTTTGATTCATGCCTTCTCAGCCTCCTTCAACAGACCTTCCAAATTAATACTCTTGGGTCGCTCAATTGGAAGACCAAGCGCCCTATCCCAGATCAATTGGGCAAGTGGTCCCAATCCTCTGCTTACACCGAAAGTTGCTGTGTAGTATAATGTCTCGTGGAAACCATAATGATGGAAAAGAACACCGGAGCTAGAATCTACATTGGGATAAGGATTCTTAGTCTTTCCGTGCTCCTTCAAAACACCAGGTGCAACTTCAGAGTTCTGCTTCACCAACTTAAACACTGGGTCATTTGCTATTTCGGGGCGTGAAGACGCATAGTCCATGAGGGCGTCGAATCGAGGATCTGGCTTGCGGAGGACAGCATGACCGTAGCCAGGAACCACACGACCTGACTTCAATGTTGTCCAGAGATAATCGGTGACATCTTTGTTGGAGGCGCCTTCACCGATGGCCTCCTGCATTTGGAGAATCCATCGTAGAACCTCTTGCGCAGCAAGTCTACATAAACATCAGGTTAGACGCTTACACAAAAACGGATTCTAAGCTTACCCATGAAGGGGTCCGGCAAGACCTTGCAGACCGGCACTGTAACTCAAGAATGGATCACTCAACGCACTACCAACCAAGTGAGTGGCATGTGCGGAAACATTACCACCCTCATGATCACCATGAAGAGCCAAGTACAATCTTAACAGATCCTGAAAGTTCTCGTTTTCCTTTCCTCCCTTGCCAAGCATGGCGGCGAAGTTGTATGACCAATCTTGCTCAAGATCAACCTCTGCTGGAAGAGCACCACCACCTTGGTACGAGTTTTGGTAGATCTTAGCAGCAATAGTTGGGAGCTTTGCAAGTAGAGAGATACTATCATCAAAAGTAGGCTCCCAGTAATCAGCCTTGTTGACACCCTTGGCGTACGCCTCAGCAAACTTTGAGGTGTGTGACAGAGCGGAGACTGCAATGGCAAATTGTGTCATGGGGTGAAGATCGTTGGGGAATGCATCAAGCATCTCGTTGACGAAGGTTGGCAGCTGTGCTTGCTCTGCAAGCTGACGGGAGAACTGCCGAACCTGGTTCGTAGAGGGAACTTGCCCAGTCAAGAGTAACCAGAACATAGCTTCTGGCAACATCTCTGTTCCGGTGGTTCCCTTTGGAAGCTCCTTTTGGCAGTCCTTGATAGTACGGCCATGAAAACGAATGCCCTCATTGGCGTCAAGAACCGACCCTTCCCATACCATGGCTTTGAGACCTCTAAGTAAATGTATTAGTGAGGACTTCATGTGACAAGAATCTCTACGCCTACCTCATGCCACCAATTGTGTTCTCGACCTTGACCTCCCCGATGACCCTACCACCAAGGGCCTTGACCTTCTTCAGAAGTTCTCGCTTTGCAGGTATCGCATTTTTGAAAGTTGTCTTGAGATCGGGCTCAGCGGTCGAGTAGTATCGAACAGCGGGGACAACCGCAGAACGAACGGCAACAGGCTGGTTATGGAAGTGGTTAGCGATAGAAACTCAATGAGCCACGCATCTGAAGATCAAAGAAATGAACGAACGAGAATGGTAGATCCCATCTCGCGTACAGCAATCTCACGGTACTAGACTTACTCGGAATGCCCTCAAGGCCGACGAGGCGGCTCTTGCGTTCACAGCCATTTAGATTTGGAAGCTCTCGCGGATGGTGGGGTGCGCGGGGTAGCACGGTTGGCGGCAGCTCGAGGATCGAAGAAAAACAGTTAATTAATTGTAGGAAGATAGAGGGTAGAGAAGAAACGTGAGCTGCTCTGTTGGAAATGAAGCTCAACAAGCCAGAATGATGTAAGGTTAACTAACACATGGGCGGATGCAATGGTTTGAAGGAGAGTTGGAAATTGAGTGTCTTCCCCGGAACACCATGCCTCGGGTATGCGCTTGCTTACCGGGGGTTTGGTGAAATTCAACCAAGTCAACTCACCGCCCGCCCACGTTAAACCGAGCGAGCGAGCTTGGCTTGCAAGCGTTCTGAATTGTCCAATCGGTTCTGCCGCTGGTCTACCGAACTTAAGCGAGGCTTTCCGTCCGACCTGCGCTCCACACCCCGAAATGCCCCTGCCGTGACAGCTAGAGTCACGTGGTCAATATCAAAGGTAAGGGAGGTTTACGTAGTAAGAAGTAAGTAAGTGTCTCCAAGTTAGAATTCTATCTATCATATAGTACTCTATTTCCATCCCCAAATGCCACGCAGAAATGCAACCATAGTGCCTTGATGTGTCGTGGTCGTGGTGGCGAGAGAACATCATCACCCTCTTCCCTCGTCCATGCACGGGCAAGGCTACTATCTATCTATCTCTAGCTATCTATCTAGGTACATGTCCATCCATATAATCGATCAATTCGCTCTATCTATCTAGCATACCTAATAAGAAGTAGGTACTAGATACAGTATACTAGTTTAACTACCCCTTAGCACGAACTTACGGATCAACTCAATGCCTCAGGCCGGGTTTCGGTCTCCCCACCACGCACGTCCACGTCTTAACGCCGTCAACTTCACGATACGATTCATCAGTCAAAATTCAGATTGTTTCGTGCTGCCAGCAGCATGGCCAACCCCACCATGCGCCTGATACGGAACCCTCAAGTGCGTTTGCCTCGATTTTGCCTTCCCGCAGCTCGCCCAGCGTTGTCAGCGCCATTTCTGAACTCGTCGAGATTAGCATCCACCACCACCACCACCGCTGCCCGAGAAGTGCGCTCACTGACTACACGCTTCAAGAACCTCATCTATGGCTCCGCTATCTCCATCTTTGCTGTCTTCAGCTATCTATACATCACCGATACTCGTGCAAGCGTGCACCAATGGGCTGCAGTGCCTATCATTCGATATTTATATCCAGATGCGGAAGACGCCCACCATTTTGGTACCTCGGTACTCAGGACCCTTTACTCTTTGGGCATATATCCACGCGAGCGGGAGGCTTTCAGCAAAGATACAAAGGGTGCAAATATCAGTGTCACAGTATTTGGGCAAAAGTTGCAGAATCCTATAGGCACATCGGCGGGTATCGACAAGTTGGCCGAAGTTCCAGATGCCTTGCTTGCACTTGGTCCTGCTATTGTAGAGGTTGGTGGCTGCACCCCATTCCCACAAGATGGCAACCCGAAACCAAGAGTGTTCAGATTACCCAGCCAAAAGGCGTTGATCAATCGGTATGGTCTTAACTCGAAAGGGGCGGACGATATGGCGAGGAGACTGAGAGAACGGGTACGTTTATTTGCATACAGCAGAGGATATGGTGTTGGACAGGAGGCGGAGCAATTTGTGTTGGATGGAGGTGCCGGTGTGCCAGCTGGAAGCTTGACGGAAGGAAAGTTGCTAGCTGTTCAGATTGCAAAGAACAAGGATACAAAAGGTGATGACATTGAAGCTGTGACTCGAGACTATGTATATTGTGTGGAAAGGTTGGCACCATATGCCGACATATTGGTGGTCAACGTGAGTAGTCCCAACACACCTGGCCTAAGAACACTGCAAAGGGTTGGGCCACTGACCCAGATCCTGGAAGGAGTCGTTGGAGCTGCCAGGGCTGTCAATCGAAAGAATCCTCCAAAGGTCATGGTGAAAGTCTCTCCTGATGAGGATACAGACGAGCAGATGGAAGGCATTGCAGACGCAATTTGGAGGAGTGGGGTGGACGGGGTTATCGTGGGCAATACCACGAACCGGAGGACCAACCTTATCCCCGCAGGGTCCAGAATATCAGATAAAGAAAGACAATTGTTAAATGAACAAGGAGGCTATTCTGGACCTCAGATGTTCGAACGAACTTTAAGCCTAGTAAAAAGATATCGAGCACTTTTAGATCAAGGTCCTTCACCTGCACAAGTTGCAAGTAAACCTTTGAAGTCCGAGAACGCATCTGACGTCGACAACCTGCCCACGTCGAGCACTGGTGAAACTTTGGAGAAGGCCAAGGACTCGATCACTTCTGGAATGAGTGGAGTAAAACGCAGTCTGGAGACATCTTTTCAAAACAACGAGCACAAGGTTATATTTGCAACTGGTGGTATAACTAACGGAAAGCAAGCTTTAGAGATCTTGAACGCAGGTGCATCGGTGGCGCAGGTTTATACGGCATTGATATATGGAGGCCTTGGGACAGTGTCTAGGATTAAGTCCGAACTACAAGACGAGATCTCAAAGGCTTAGAAGGCAAGATTTCCATTACTGTATATATAACCGAGACTGTAAGTATACATGATGTCCGAAAATAAAAGTTTTTCTGCCATTCTTCAAAGCCATAAAGACACAGGTTAGCATACCCAGCCTAAGGTAAGCAATATTAGCTATTCTAGATTGTTTATTGAATTCGTACGAAAGCAACGTGCGCACACACTTACCGCCATCAATATTTTGCACGGTACCAGTGATGAATGACGATCCATCAGACAGGAGCCATGCAACCAAGTTTGCTACTTCTGAAGGTTGACCTTCCCGGCGTAGAGCAACAATGCTACAGTCCATCTTTGAGCCACGGATTTCGGCAGATTTTCTAAACATAGGAGTATCGATTGGACCACTTCGAATGTCAGATTAGGAGGATAACTATGCTCTTAGATACGTACGGTGCGAAGCAGTTCACCCTTATCTGTCTTGGTCCCAACTCTTTCGCAGCGCTTCTAGTAAGTCCAACCTACAAAGTTGGAAATCAGAATGCTTATATACTTGATATAACATAAAGAGTAACTTACAACAGCATGTTTAGAAGCACAATATCCTCCATTTCTGGCAAAACCTATAATCCCGGCAACACTAGCAGCATTCACAACTATCATAATCATTAATAATGCGTATTCGAACTGCTGAGGGTAAGCTGGGGAGTGTGGTTTACATACTGGAACTGGGCTCCTCTAAGTGTGGGATTTGTGCGCGCATACAATTTAGCACTCCATAAACATTTACTTTCATTATGAAGTCAAAGTCATCATCGTCAGTCTCCTCCACTGGTAAAATGTTGTTGAATCTTCCAATCACACCAGCGAGGTTTGCTGCTCCATGAATGTTGCCAAATGTTTGGACCGTCTGGGCAATCCATTCATCTACCTGCGCACGTTTTGAGACATCAACAACAGTGGTCATAACAACCCCACCACGGGATTCGATGACGGAAGCCGCTTCTTGAAGTGCATTTTCTTGAATATCTGCGAGCGAGACTTTGGCGCCTTTGGACGCAAGCAATATGGCTGTCTCGAGCCCTATACCACTTGCGGCACCAGTGATCACAATAACTTTATCTAGGAAGTAATCTGCTGACATTATTAATAAAGTTTATTTGGAAGAAAGAACTTCGACTTATTCAGGTCTACAAGAAGGCTCCTAGTTTGATTAAAGGGGATCGTATAATAAACCCCCTACACGAGACTTACTTATAGAAATTCCAAGGAGCTGTCGGGGCTGATCGGATGTATGAGACTGATTGTGGGGATGGAGTAGCCGCTGAAGATAGGTAACGTGGGGAAATATTGGCGACGGAAAAGAAGACCCGGCAAGGATTCATAGGGTTTCCTTTTCCGTATAATAATACGGAATGTCACAATTACTACCCGCGATATATCTCATGGAGAGTTGATACTTCCCAGATCGTGGTAAGAGCATATGACATTGATGATAGCTTCGCGACAGTAATAAAAACCAATGTATAGTACCTCCAGATGTACTTCAACACCACGGGTTATTCGAAGTTGAGTGACATTAAACTCAATAAAACATCCAAGACGAGAACATATATCATTAGCTTGCTGTTTAACATGTATTGATACGGCTAGGCATCTATCCAAAAGCATATATATTTCCCAGGGGTTGGATGCTCTAATTTATTAAGTCTTCAGTAAGTTATAAATGTGGTGGCAGCACAGAGATTGTGCCGTGTCTACGAGTTGATTAACCTACTTACATCGCACCATCATTGCCCATCGAAAAAAGATTCCGCATCCGACTACGTCACATTCGATCTACCTCAGAATCATATATCATTGTCCATTCGTGTTCGTTGTGTCTTGATAATGTATAACTTTGATAATCGAGGTCCATTATGTACTGAGCCGGAGAGGGATTCAATATCGGCATATGCGACTCTGTGTTTGGCTCTTTGATCGAATTTGTTAAAATATCACAACATCCGGGCCTATAATATCTCCTCAAATCAACCGCAAGTAGGAAATGTAAGCTTCCTAAGAGTTCATTTGATTCACATGGCATGTGGTTCCCAATTCATCATAACCGATATCCCCGGTTGCTCCAAAAGTTTTTCCCCCAGATCACCAGGGTTGAAACACACACAAGAATAGCCAAAGCCACTACACCCATCGCCAACAAAACTCTTTTCCTTATGAGGAACGCGTCCGTTAATTCCGCCTTTACTAGCTGCCTTTGCTTGATCCGGCGATACCACATCGCTCCATTGCTCAAGACGTCCTTACCTCCTGTCTGCACATACGAATGTTGAACACCAGTCGGGGCAGGTCTATATACCAAACTATGAAGGATTGCCTCCATTCGGTCCAACATTGTAGCCGGGGCGGGTTGTTGAGTAGAATGCAAATGGCTTCGCAGAGTTTGGTCGTGGGCATCAACTATAGCTAACGATATCAGGAAGGACAGGAATATCAAAGGTGCTACAATAAGCTGTATTTACGTATCAGCGTGAGGCGTTCTGCTGAATTTGGGTTATGGGTAATGGATACTCACACGGCTCAGGAGGCTTTCTTTTGCTTGTCCTGGTATAGCAGCTCGCACTTGTGGCGGCGGACTGGGTCGTAAGGGCATGGTGAGCGTGAAACCACTTCTCGAGTTTCACGGCGATATCTATGAAGCTTTGAAGAGAATAGCGACTAATGTTCAAATACCGTTTGAGATGCATAAGGCTAGAATGCGAGGCTGGTTCCGAGGCTTCCGAGATATGCGATGCTGAAACTTAGGTGGATGTGTTGGCCTGAGGCAAGTATCGAGATGAAGACTTCATTCTTGGGCATGAGTGATGGTCAATTAAGATAGAAGCTCTACCCTCTGAACCGTGTATGGGCTCTTGGAGTTTCAATTATAGCAGTAGTGAGAGAAATCAAGTTTCAAGTATAGTATTTTAAGAGCCTACTGACGGATTTGGATTGTGCTAAACGGTTAATAATGTATAACCTTAAGGTTAGGTATCCCATCACGTCAGACATATCATTCTTCTTACACGTGTCAACACTGGGTAATTCGACTAAAGCAGCAGCTGTTTGTTTGCCTATTAAAATCGTTGATTTAAAACAACATGGTCAGAAGCCCACACATTCGATCTTGCACTGGTAAAGTTTACTGGTCAAATCTAAAAGTGGTATTGCCAACTGGCAAAAGATTCGATCTCTTCATGATCCGTCCTAGCATACCACCCCATCAATCATAAAGTTCAACAACCGAACATTTACCTAATCGGGTTGCGCTTTTTGGCTGCGGTACTCCATGACACACAAACATGTGGTTTCGTTGTTCCATTCTTATTGCTTCTGAGGGTTGCTGCACCATTTTATGGATTCGTGACCGCTCCTCTGCTTCACTATGTGTCTATCAGAAACCACAATACATCCAACTATGCGGCATGAGACTTACTTTCTAGACCGCTTCCACCGCTCATTCTTCTCCCGACCATTTGGCGTTCGTTGTTGCGATTTCTGCTGCCGAATCCCCCGAGTCCCTGTCGACTCCATTTCACATGCTCTGGCTTCATCTTGATTTTCAACTAATTAGCGGTAGCGTTGCCCGTCATTACTAGCTATTGTAGCTTCGCTTCGCCTAGGCAATGATCGTGCGAACTGATCTGGCACAGCCAGAGTCATGTCGACGGCCTCCCAATACACCCTGTCGTTAGCCTCTTCCTCCATCGCCCAAGCCATCGCAGAAGCTTCCCAGAATTCCTCTACCGTCATGCACAAAGCTTTGGCACCATTCTCTGCTGTTATGTCTATCTCCTCTGTCTCATACTCTGGGTGCTGTTGCATTCTCTCCATAATGGTTGTCCATTGCCCCAACTCCATCTCAGCCCAGTTGTCAGTATTTGCTCTATCATCCTCCGTGCCCCTTTGGTAATGCTCAGCTAGCCTATTATCCTCCTGGATCAAAACTGAATCCTCGACAGGCTTCACCATTTGGGCTGTTGATAAATCGGCTTCGGCTGCCTTACCATGAGACTTCTTTCTTTTCATTTCCTTCTTCGCTTTTCTAGCAGCCTTTCTCTCTCGCTTCCGGATGCCATGTTTCTCACTCTCCAAACCCGGCGAAGCTCGTGTATGTTGTGCTTGAGAGTCAAATGTCGTAGACTGCGAATTTGGTTGAATCAGACCTAAAAGAGGACCATTATCTTGCCTCGGTTCTACTTCTCCTACGTTGCTTAATTTGACAACGACGGTGTTTTCTGCTCCTACCATATGCTGTACCGGCCGTGTTATGTTGCTGACCTTAAGCACTTCCCTATGCTGAATATGTTTTGCCTTCTTCGCAATCATTTTCTCTTCATCGGCTCTATCCAGCGTTGGCAAAGATCGGGTAGACCGACGCTGGATGAGAGTATCTTTCTGGTTCCTCTTATTTTTGCGCCCTGTCTTTGGCTCGAGAACAAGTCGGGGAGAAGATGCGGAAGTGGAGTTTAGAGATAAATCAGAAGAGGCGAGGGAAAGGTTCAACCAGAGTGTAGCATCTTTTCCCTCCAGTTGATGAATCTCTTTTAAATGCTTAATGGCGTCATTTTTCCCTTGGAAACGTTTCTTTGAACGAGCGCATTCTGAGTGTGGACACTTAATTGTGTTCTTGGAGTTCGCCGAGCTAGTGCGGCTTGGAAATGCGTCGATGACATCGGACACATGGCCAGGAACATGGTTGACGACAGCAGCAGAAATAGTCAAGGGGAGACCACAACTACAGCCACAACGGCACGGCTGGCTGCAGGATGTAGTTCCCTCAGGGTGTGAGCATACGGTAGTATAGAGGCTTTGTTGGGGTTGAGGTTCTAGAGATGCTACAAAGTTACTACAAGCTCGTGGCCAAATTTGGCCGGGCAATAATACCTGGACGATCTTCTACGGCACCAATTATACTATCAATGGGTTGATGGCAGCTCGAGTTCTGAGGATTCTTGGCTGTTGAGTTGATCAGTCTGTAATTCCGAGGCGTTATTCCAGCCGTGAAGTTGGCCGTCGCAGGACTGTTAAGTGCTTTGAAGCCATATGACCCGTATGTGACGTATTTTGTAGCACCGCAACCATTTCGAACCCCTGGTACCATTGTTAGTGGAGAAATTTGGTGAAATAATATACATTATTTGGGAAAAGAGAGTCATCACCACCTGGAAGAATTTGCGAGCCATCTCCAACGACACCCACCTTGGTACATCTGGAACATCATTCTCCAGCATTAAACTGCTATTTATGATCTTGGGATTTTTTTGTTCGTCCTCGATCATGATGGGGTTATTTCTAGTACCGTCGCCGCTTAAGGCTTTGGTGGTCTCGACGTTCGGAGTGCCTCTTGTGAGGTGCGAAACATAAGTTCCGTATTCGCCATTTTCAATATCTTTATAAAATCCAGTTCGGCAACTCTGGGGTAGCCATGGCTCGCTTCGCTCGGCAGATAAATCTGGTCTGACCCCGTTGGATGGTTCTGAAATACCAATGCCACGAGGAACTTTGCCCTTAGCGTAGGCTTGGGCGGCTTTGCTGCGTTGAATCATACTGCTTATGATTAGAACTAATCAATACAAAGGATCGTTGAGCGTTCATTGAGATGAACTGAAGGGAATATGAACTATTAATAATAGGAGATGAATATCGAGGCGAGATGTGTAGTTCATTTAAAAAGGCTGGGTGGTCTCACATCTGACCAGAATCTCAGTCGCGCCCCAGAAAAGACCACACCAAGCATTCGCGTGTGAGCTTGAGTGTGACCGCGGTTCTATCAGTTATCTACCTTGTGCAATTGCTAAGATGCTTATTAGCGGGCCATGAACTGACAATTCTATCTTGGCTCGGTCAAGTACATCAGCACACGGCACCACGGGCAAGAAGTCTTTGTAGATCAAATATCAACGATTTTTGTTTGTGCAATCAAATTGCTTATCACATTTATATCATCCCGCCCTCGTATTCGCGATATTAAGCACGAGAATATCCGTTGCTCCGACCGCCGTTAGCTCGTCCATTACCGTTGCGATCTTCTTCTTCTCCACCATCGAACTTACAGCCACCCATCCCTCCTCTTCAAGTGCATTGATTGTTGGGGCACGTTTGCCGGGTGTGATTTTGGTGGCCTGTGGAAGAGTTTCTCTCTTGACATTGTATTGGCATAGCACATATTTTTGTGCAGCTATCAATGTTAGATTGCATAGATAAGGCACACGGATGGGTGGGGAGGGAACTTACTGATGACACCTAATATCCGCGAAGAGATGAGATCAACCATTGCTGGATTAGTTGGGTGTTTGGATTTGACGAGAACAGCAGTACTGGAAACAACTGTATCAATAGCCTGCAGTCCTGCTGCCTTCATTGTCTCCCCAGATTCTATAAGGTTAGCACAGCTCATTTTTCTTGAGATAAAGATCACGTACCAACAAGATCTACGATCCCGTCTGCTACTCCTAAAGCACAGGCAGCTTCCACGCTTCCACTCAGCTCGATGATTTTAGTGCGCAGCTTCAAATTC
>Ga0247734_1001399_pt1 | contig 18381 bp, 15 predicted proteins | sample UWRJL103311B2_FD_180933 | JGI IMG/M metagenome (GOLD analysis project Ga0247734, IMG submission 180933) | Plant litter microbial communities from Arlington Agricultural Research Station in Wisconsin, United States - UWRJ-L103-311B-2 | ecosystem: Environmental > Terrestrial > Plant litter >... | reverse complement strand
GCCGTCCGCTCGATCCCGACCCGCGCATCTCCTCCTCGCGCCTCGCCACCCTGCCCGACGCCGCCGCGCTGATGGCGCAGCTGGTCGCCAACCTCCAGCCCTCGCGGCTGGTGTTCTCCTCTCGGCCTGCAACGCGGCGGGCAATTGCCGGTGCAGCAGAGAGCCCGATGCTCGCCAGCGTCGCCGCCTTCGCCGAAAGCGCGCGGGTCGATGCCGCCGACGCGGTGCGCGTGGCCGACTGGACCGCGCCGGTCTGCACCGACACCGAGGCCGACGGCGACTTGCGCAAGGCCGCCAGCCTGCTCGCGCTCGCGGCGATGCGCACCGAACCGAACATGCGCACCGAAGAAGCGCTCACCTGGGCGCTGCGCAAGCGCTGGATCGGGCTCGACATGTGCGGGCGCGGGATGATGGCGATGACCGTCTTCGCCAACTCCGGCATGACCCAGGCCCCGCCGGAGTTTGCCCGCCTCGCGCCCAAGGCCGACCTCGACCGCGCGATCGGCTGGGGCCTCGCGGTGCGCCTGTGCCGCCGCCTGACCGGCGGCACCGCGCGCGGCATGGAGGCCTCGGCGCTGTTCATCCGCGGCAGCACGCTGGTGCTGGCGCTGCAAGCCGCAGCCCGCCCGCTCTACGGCGCCGGCAACGGCAAGGACGTAAAGGTCCTTGCCGACTGGCTGGGCCTCGCGTGGCGCGTGGAAACCGACGACGGCGTGCTGATCGAGCACGCGACCTCGCGGGGTTAATCCTCCCCGGTCCGGGTAGGATCAGGCCGTGTCGAACACATACCCCAGCGAGCGCACCGTGCGCAGCGGATTGCCCGCGCCCACGCCCTTGAGCGCCCGGCGCAAGCGGCCGATCCACACGTCGACCGTGCGCTCGTCCACCGGCGGTTCCTGCTTGCCGAGCGCGGAAATGAGCTGGACGCGGCTGAACACGCGGCCGGGATGCTCGATGAAATAACGCAGCAGGCGCAGCTCGTTGGGCATCAGCGCGATCGGCTTGCCGCGAAAGCGCGCCTGGAACGCGGCCACATCGACCATCAGCTCGCCCTGCGTGACCATGCGAATGCCGGCGGTGTCCTGCTCGCTCAGCTTCGCGCCCAGCACCCGGTCGAGCAGCGCGGTACGCGTGAGCGGGCCGACCATGTAGTCGTCCGCGCCCATGCGCAGCGCGCGCTTGCGGTCCTCGACGTCGTCTTCCTCCAGCACCATCGTCACGTGGGCGTGCGCGGTCAGGCTGTCGGCGCGCAGGCGGCGGCACAGTTCCAGGCCGGACATGTCGGGCAGCACCCAGTCGATGAAGATCCACAGCGCGCCCTCTATCAGCGGCAGCCCGGACACGTCGGTCCAGCGGTGCATGACCACGTCGAACTGGTCGTGCCGGAAAGGCGCCAGGCCCCCCGATAATTCACTCGCCAGCAATATGTCGATACGCCGCATCGCCGTTCGTCCGCCCTTCTCGAATGGCTGCGGCCCCTGCTGCGGGGCCCCGTCCTGCGCGGCTTTGCCTCTCCATTGTGACGAGCGGGTGACATATCGATGACATGGTAATGAAAGGCTGGCGACTCCGCCGCTGTCATCAAATTGACTCGCAACCGTCACGCCCCCGCAACGCCGCACTGTCATCAGGGCGAGCGCAGAGAACCGGGGACGAACGATCATGCGCAACCACGTCGACACTCTTCTCGAACGCGGCACCGAGCTTACCGGCCGGATCCCGGCCTGGCTGGACATCCCCGATCCCAAGGGCTTCCGCCCCAAGCGCAAGTATCGCACGATCTGGATCTCGGACATCCACCTGGGCACGCGCGGCTGCAACGCCGGGATGCTGGTCGACTTCCTGCGCGCTCACGAATGCGAGACGCTGTACCTGGTGGGCGACATCGTCGACGGCTGGCGGCTGCGCAAGGGCTGGTACTGGCCCGATGCGCACAACGAAGTCGTCCGCCGCATCCTCAAGATGGCGCACCGCGGCACCCGCGTGATCTTCGTCGCCGGCAACCACGACGAAATGCTGCGCGACTATGCGGGGCTGAGCTTCGGCGGGGTCGAACTGGCGCTCGAATACGTCCACCTCACCGCCGACGGCCGCCGCCTGCTGGTGACGCATGGCGATGCTTTCGACGGCGTCGTGCTCTACCACAAGTGGCTCGCCTTCCTGGGCGACGCCGCCTACTCGGCGCTGCTGCGCGCGAACATCGCCTTCAACGCAGTGCGCCGCCGCTTCAAGCTGCCCTACTGGTCGCTCTCGGCCTACATGAAGAAGAAGGTCAAGAACGCCGTCCAGTACATCGGCAGCTACGAGGAGGCCGTCGCCAACGAGGCCACCTCGCGCGGGTTCGACGGCGTCGTCTGCGGCCACATCCACTGCGCCGAGATCCGCGACTTCGGCGGCATCACCTACTACAACGACGGCGACTGGGTCGAAAGCTGCACCGCGCTGGCGGAGGACTTCACCGGCCACATGGCGATCATCGACTGGGTCGCCGAGACCGGCGGCCACACCGTCAAGGCCGACGCGGTGGCCGAGGCTGCCGGCGCATGAGACTGGCGCTGGCCACCGACGCGTGGCTGCCGCAAGTCAACGGCGTCGTGCGCTCGCTGACCTCCACGGTCGAGCACCTGACCCGGCGCGGGCACGTGGTGGAAACGATCACGCCCGATCGCTTCATGACCGTGCCTATGCCCGGCTACGCCTCGATACGGCTCGCTATGGCGCCGCGCTTCGGGATGCGGCGGATGCTCGACAAGGCGGCGCCGCAGATCGTCCACATCGCCACCGAGGGCCCGATCGGCTGGGCCGCGCGCGGCTGGTGCCTGTCGCGCGGGGTGCCGTTCACGTCGGCGTTCCACACCCGCTTTCCCGAATACGCGGCGGTGCGCACCGGGCTTTCGGCCGAATACTTCTGGCCGATCCTCCAGCGCTTCCACGCCCAGAGCCGCGCGGTGATGGTCTCGACCCAGAGCCTCGCGGTCGAACTGGAGGAACGCGGCATCGGCCCGACGCGAGCGTGGAGCCGGGGCATCGACCACGCACTGTTCCGCCCCGACGGCGCCCGCCACCCGCAGATGGCCGCCCTGCCCGGCCCGGTCCTGCTCAACGTCGGCCGCGTCGCGCCCGAAAAGAACCTTGAGGTGTTCCTGAGCCTCGACACGCCGGGCTCCAAGGTCGTCGTCGGCGACGGCCCTGCGCTCGAAACGCTGCGTCGCCGCTACCCGCAAGTGCTGTTCCTCGGCGCGCTCTCGGGCGAGGCCCTGGCGAGCGCTTATCGCGCCGCCGACTGCTTCGTGTTCCCCAGCCTGACCGACACGTTCGGCCTCGTGGTGATCGAGGCGCTGGCCTGCGGCACGCCGGTCGCGGCGTTTCCGGTCACCGGCCCGGTCGACATCCTGGGCCCGGACGGGCGCGGCGTCGATCACCGGGTCGGCTGGGCGGCCGGCGCGGTCGACACGGACCTCGCGCGCGCGATCGCCGGTGCGCTGACCGTAGAACGCAACGACGCTGCGGCGCTCGGCGCGCTGTACTCGTGGGAACGCGCGACCGACCAGTTCCTCGCCGCCATCGAAGGCGCGATCGAGGGTGCGGACGAGCTACGCAGCGCAGCGTAAATCCTCCCCGAAACGGGGAGGATTCAGGGCTTACGCTACGTCCATTGCGTAGCCGGCAGCGCGGACGGTGCGGATGGGGTCGGTTTCGCCGTCGCGGTTGATCGCCTTGCGCAGGCGGCGAATGTGGACGTCGACGGTGCGCTCGTCGATGTCGCTGTCCATGCCCCAGACCCCGTCGAGGATCTGCTGGCGCGAGACGACGCGGTTGGGGCGTTCCATGAAGTAGCGCAGCAGGCGGAACTCTGTCGGCCCCAGGTGCAGCGCCTCGCCCGAGCGGCGGACGCGGTGGCTGGTGGCGTCCAGCTCGATGTCGCCCCACTGCAGCACGTTGCCGGCAAGCGAGGGGCGCGCGCGGCGCAGCAGCGCTTCGAGGCGGGCCATCAGTTCGCGCGGGGAGAACGGCTTGGTCACGTAGTCGTCCGCGCCGGTCTTGAGGCCACGGATGCGGTCCTCCTCCTCGCCGCGCGCCGTCACCATGATGATCGGTATCTGCGCGGTTTCCTTGTCCTTGCGCAGTTGGCGGCAGACCTCGATACCGGGCACCTGCTCGATCATCCAGTCGAGCACGATGGCGTCGGGCGCCTGCTCGCGCACCATCAGCAGCGCTTCCTCGCCATCGCCGGTGGAGCGCACGTCGTAGCCCTCCGCGCTGAGGTTCCAGGTGAGCAGTTCGCACAAGGCGACGTCGTCCTCGACGACGAGTACGGAAGCGTTCGCGCTCATGCCAGGGGTCCAGACGTGTCGTCGGTGAGGGAATCGCGCTCGGTGCAGTATTCTCCGGTCGCGGCGTAGTAGACCATCTCGGCCACGTTGGTGGCGTGGTCGCCGATGCGTTCGAGGTTGCGCGCGATGAACAGCAGTTGCGCGGCGCTGGTGATCGTCGCGGGGTTTTCCATCATGTGCGTGAGCAGCGAGCGGAACAGGGTGTTGTAGAACTGGTCCAGCTTCTGGTCGCGGCGGATGACTTCCACCGCCAGCGTCGCATCGCGCGAGCCGTAGGCGTTGAGGACGTCGCGCACCATGCTCTCGGCGATCTCGGCCATCGCCGGGACCAGCGTGACCGGATCGATCTTGGTGCGGCCTTCGAGCGCGTTGACGCGCTTGGCGATGTTCTTGGCGTAATCGCCGATGCGCTCGATCACGCCCGAGATCTTGAGCGCGGCGATCACGTCGCGCAGATCGTCGGCCATGGGAGCCCGAAGCGCGATCGTGCGCACGGCGAGGCGATCGACCTCGGCCTCCAGCGCATCGAGCCGGGCGTCGGCGGCGACGACTTGCGCCGCCAGTTCCTCGTCGTGGTGGACGAGCGCGGTGATGGCGTCGCGGATGGCGACTTCGGCGAGCCCGCCCATTTCGGCGACGAGGCCGCGAAGCTGCCCGATCTCGGAGTCAAAGGCCTTGACGGTATGGTCGACCATGGCGTTTTCCCTGTCAGTTCACCGATCAGCCGTAGCGGCCGGTGATGTAGTCCTTGGTGCGCACTTCGCGCGGATTGGTGAAGATCTGGTCGGTCTCGCCATATTCGACGAGGCTGCCCAGGTGGAAGAAGGCGGTGCGCTGCGAGACGCGCGCGGCCTGCTGCATCGAGTGCGTGACGATGACGATCGCGAAGCTCTCCTTCAGCTCGTCGATCAGTTCCTCGATGCGCGCGGTGGCGATCGGGTCGAGCGCGGAGCACGGCTCGTCCATCAGGATGACTTCGGGGCTGACGGCGATCGCGCGGGCGATGCACAAGCGCTGCTGCTGACCGCCCGACAGCGCGGTGCCGGCGTCGGTCAGGCGATCCTTGACCTCTTCCCACAAGCCGGCCTTGGTCAGCGCGTGCTCGACGATGGCGTCCATTTCGGACTTCGACGAGGCGAGGCCGTGGATGCGTGGCCCGTAGGCGACGTTCTCGAAGATCGACTTGGGGAACGGGTTCGGCTTCTGGAACACCATGCCGACGCGCGCGCGCAAGGCGACCGCGTCCATCGACAAGGCGTAGATGTCCTCCCCGTCGAGCAGGATCTGGCCTTCCACCCGCGCCCCGGCGATGGTGTCGTTCATCCGGTTGAGGGTGCGCAGGAACGTCGACTTGCCGCAGCCCGATGGGCCGATGAAAGCGGTGACGATGCCGTTGTCGATGTCGATGGAAACGTCGTTGATCGCCTTCTTCTGTCCGTAGAAGACGTCGACGTTGCGGGCTGTGAGCTTTGTTTCTGTCATGTCCCTACCAGCGGACTTCGAACTTGTTGCGAAGGTATATCGCAATACCATTCATCGCGAGCAGGAAGACCAGCAGCACGATGATGGCGGCGGAGGTGTTCCGGACGAAAGCCTTGTCGATTTCGTCGGACCACAGGAAAATCTGCATCGGCAGCACGCTCGACGGCGAGGTCAGGCCATCGGCCGGGGTGGCGACGAAGGCGCGCATGCCGATCATCAGCAGCGGCGCGGTCTCGCCCAGCGCGCGCGCCATGCCGATGATGGTGCCCGTCAGGATGCCCGGCAGCGCCAGCGGCAGGACGTGGTGGAAGGTGGTCTGCACCTTGCTCGCACCGATGCCGTAAGCGGCCTCGCGGATCGAGGGCGGCACCGCCTTGATGGCGTTGCGGCCCGAGATCACGATCACCGGCATCGTCATCAGCGCCAGCGTCAGGCCCCCGACGAGCGGCGAACTGCGGGGCATGCCGAAGGTGTTGATGAACACCGCCAGGCCCAGCAGGCCGAAGATGATCGAAGGCACCGCGGCGAGGTTGTTGATCGACACTTCGATCCACTCGATCCAGCGCTTCTTCGGGGCGAACTCCTCAAGGTAGATCGCGGCGAGGACGCCCATCGGGAAGCTGAGCACCAACGTGACCAGCATCGTCAGCAGCGAGCCCTTGGCCGCGCCCCACACGCCCGCGGTGCTGGCGTCGGTCGAGTCCGAGCCGCTCAGGAAGCCCCAATCGAGCCCGCCCACGCCGTTGCGCAGCATGATGAACAGCAGCAGCGCGAGGAACGCGAGGCTCAGCACGATCGCGCCCAGCCCCAGCAGCTTGAACCGACGCTCGGCGGCGTGGCGCTTGGCGAGGCGGCGGGTCGCCTCGGGCGAATTCCAGTCGGACTTACTCATAGGCTTCGCGGAACCGCTTCACGACGCGCAGGGCGACGATGTTGAGGATGAGGGTGACGACGAAGAGCACGAGGCCCAGCGCGAAGGCCGACAACGTCTTGGGGCTGTTGAACTCCTGGTCGCCGGTCAGCATCTGGACGATCTGGTACGTGACCGTCGTCATCGAGGCGAACGGGTTGGCCGACAAGTTGGCGGCGGCGCCGGCGGCCATGACGACGATCATCGTCTCGCCGATGGCGCGGCTGATCGCCAGCATCACGCCGGCGACGATGCCGGGGAGCGCAGCGGGCAGCAGCACGCGCTTGATCGTTTCGGAACGGGTGGCACCCAGCGCCAGCGACCCGTCGCTCATCGCGCGCGGCACCGCGGCGAGCGCGTCGTCGGCCATCGAGGAGACGAACGGGATGATCATCACGCCCATCACGAGCCCTGCGGCAAGCGCGCTCTCGGTCGAGGGGTTGGCCATGCCGATCGAGGCGGCGAAATCGCGGATCAGCGGGGCGACGGTCAACGCGGCGAAGTAGCCGTAGACCACCGTGGGAATGCCGGCGAGGATTTCGAGCAGCGGCTTGACCCACTTGCGCACCTCGCGCGTGGCATATTGCGTCAGGTAGATCGCGCTCATCAGGCCGAGCGGGATCGCCACGACCATGGCGATGATCGCGCCGATGTAGATCGTGCCCCAGAACAGCGGCACCGCCCCGAAGTTGTTCGAGATGTTGTCGCCCGACGTGCTCGCCGGCGACCAGTGGGTGCCGGTGAGGAAGGCGATCGGCGAGACGTCCTTGAAGAACAGCCCGGCCTCGAACACCAGCGAGGCGACGATGCCGAAGGTGGTCAGGATCGCCAGCAGCGAGGCCGCCAGCAGCAGCGCCAGCACCGCGCGCTCGACTTGGGTTCGGGCGCGGAACTGGGCGCGGACGCGGGTGAAGCCGTAAACGCCGCCGGCGAAGGCGACGATCAGCACGATCGCCGCGCCGATCAGGCCGAAATGGGTCTGCGCCGCGCGGAACGGCACCACCAGCCCTTCGGCTTCGGGGTTGAAGCTGGCGGCGGCGGGGTCCGACGCGAGGTTGCGCGCCTCCGCCACGATCGCGCCCAGCTGGAACGGGTCGCTCGGCAGGTGCGCGGCGGCGGGGCTCGCCAGGGCCGCGCCTTCGACGAGGCCGGGCATGATCGCCTGCCACACGCCCCACGCCAGCAGCGCGGGCACGAGGATCCACAGCGCCACGTGCCAGCCGTGGTAGCCCGGCATCGAGTGCATCGAGCCCCGGCCGGTATAAAGCAGCCGCGCTCGGCCGCGCGCGGCGAACCAGCCGACCAGGCCGAGGCCGAACACGGCCAGGAGAACTGCGGTAAGGATCATGACTGGCCCATCGGCCCTTTCTTCACGCCGCCGCCACCGCTTCCCGCTTCGTCATCGCGAGGCCGCAGGCCGAAGCAACCCAGAGCGGCCCGCGCCGCCCCTGGGTTGCCGCGCGGCTTCGCCGCTCGCAATGACGATGCAAGGATGGGCACGGCAGCCAGTGCTTACTTCAGCTCGGACGGGTCGAGCGGGGTCATCTTGGCGGCGATGTCGGCATTTTTGGTGCGAACGTCGGCCGGCGAGATCACCATGCCCTTCTTCTGGGCCAGGCCATCGGGGCCCCACGACTTCACCCATTCCGCGACGTAGCCCTGCAGGCTCTTGATCGGGCCGAGGTGCTGCTTCTTGACGTAGATGAACAGCGGCCGCGCGCCCGGATAGGAATAGTCCGAGATCGTCGCATAAGTCGGCGTCACGCCCGACATCGGGATGCCCTTGAGGCTGTCGGGGTTCTCTTCGAGGAACGAGTAGCCGAAGATGCCGATCGCCTTGGGGTTCTGCGAAATCTTCTGGACGATCAGGTTGTCGTTCTCGCCCGCGTCCACATAGGGACCGTCCTCGCGGATGTCGTGGCAGGTCGATTCGTACGTGTTCTTGTCGCTGTCCTTGAGCGCCTTGGTGGCGGCATCGGTCTTGCAGCCGGCCTCGAGGATCAGCTCCTTGAGCGCGTCGCGCGTGCCCGAGGTCGACGGCGGGCCGTAGATCAGGATCGGCTCGTCAGGCAGCGAGGGATTGACGTCGTGCCAGGTCTTGGCGGTGTTGGTCTTGCCGAACGGCTTGGCGGCGAGCGCCTTGTAGATGTCGGTCGGGGTCAGCTGGAAGCCGGGGCCGTTCTTCGATTCGGCAAACGCGATACCGTCGATGCCGACCTGGATCTCGACGATCTCCTTGACGCCGTTCTTCTGGCACTCCTCGTACTCGGACTTCTTCATCCGGCGCGAGGCGTCCTCGATGTCAGGGTGCTGCGCGCCGACGCCGGCGCAGAACAGCTTCATGCCCGCGCCGGTGCCGGTCGATTCGATCACCGGCGACTTGGAACCGCTGGCCTTCGCGTAAGCCTCGGCGACGGCGGTGGCGAACGGATAGACGGTCGAGGAGCCGACGCCGCGCACGAAATCGCGCGAGCCGCCGGACGAACCGCCCGAACCGCAAGCGCCAAGCGCGAGCGCCGAACAGGCTACGAAGATGAAGGTCTTGGTCGAAGGCATTGGTAAACCCCTTGGGCTCTGGTCCTGACAAAGCCCCTATTGGGCTTCGATGACACTTCCATGACAACATCGTGACATTGCCCGGCATTCCCGGAAATCGGACGAAAATTCGAGCGGCACATCCTCGCGCCATCCGTACCGACGACCTGGTGTGACAGTCGCCAAGGCCGGACGCCGGCTCTACCTGCGCCCCCGGTCCGAGACAAGCCGCCGGCTCTGTCCACGCCCTTGGCTAGCCATCCCCAGCGATACTGTCTCCAAAGTGTCATTTTACTGTCACGCACAGGTCATACTGGCAGCCCCAAGAACATCGACCTGCTGTGAGGGGCTTTCATACCGATGCGCACTTTCGTTGCCGCTGCCGCCGCGACTTCCGTCGTCGCCATGGCCACGCCCGCCCAGGCCGAGTCGGTGTCCCCCGGATCGGTGACGACGCAGGAGGCCGAGGCCCTGCGCGCCGAAGTCCGCGAACTGCGCAGCCGTCTTGAGGCGCTGGAAAGCCGCCTGGCCGCCATCGCGCCCGCGCCGCTGGCGAACCCGGCGGCGGAACCGACGAACCCCGCGATGCTCGCCGCCGCCCCCTCCCCTGCAACCACGCCCGCCCCTGCGCCCGCGCCTACCGCGATCGCCTGGAAGGGCAGCCCGCAGTTCACGCAAGGCAGCCAGGCGTTCAAGGTCAAGGGCCGCATGCAGGCCGACGCCGCCTATGTTTCCGCCCCCAAGGCGCTGGGCGACAAGGGCCTCGGCTTCGCCAGCGAGGCGCGCCGCATCCGGCTGGGCGCGGAAGGCAGCTTGTCGAATTACTTCTCGTACAAGCTCGACGTCGAACTGTCGGACAACGCGGTCGAGCTGGTCGATACCTTCGTCACGTACCGCAACGGGCCCTGGCAGGTGCAATTGGGCAACCAGAACGCCTTCTGGTCGCTCGACGAGCTGACCGGCGACACCTCGGGCAGCGTCATGGAGCGCGCCGCCTTCACCGACGCCTTCAACTTCGAGCGCCGCCTCGGCCTCGGCGTGCAATACACCAAGGGTCCTTGGATCGCGCAGCTCGGCGTGTTCGGCGACGACGTCGCGGCGATCGCCAACAGCAACGACGGCGTCAACGGCGGCGACGAGGACAACAGCTATTCGATCGACGGCCGCCTGGTGTTCGATCCCATGCTGGGCGCCACCCAGCTCCACCTCGCCGCATCGGGCCACTGGCGCCACCTTGGCCGGCTGGAGGACTCCGCCACCCGCTACCGCCAGCGCCCCTTCGCGCACACCACCAACACGCGCCTGATCGGCACCCCGGCGATGAACGTGTCCGACGAGACGATGTACGGCGTCGAAGTCGCGGCGATCTCGGGCCGCTGGCACGGCGCCTCCGAATACTACCACCTCGCCGCCGACCGCGTGGGGCTGGCGACCGTCGATTTCCAGGGCGCTTACGGCGAAGTCGGCTATTTCCTGACCGACGGCGACACGCGCGGCTACAAGGGCGGCATCTTCGTCAACAACGCCCCCGCACACCCACTGGGCGAGGACGGCATCGGCTCGATCCAGGTGAACCTGCGCTACGACTGGCTAGACCTCGAAGACCGCGACATCCGCGGCGGCACGCAGAACGGCTACATCGCCGCTGTGATCTGGTCGCCGATCCAGTATCTGCGCTTCAACGTGAACTACGCGCTACTCCACTACACCGGCGCCACCGCGCTTCCCTCGGGCGACCGCAGCTACGATGCCAACGTGATCGGCACGCGCTTCGAGCTGGATTTCTGAGCAGGCGCAGTCGCTCGGGACGAAAGCTTCAGGACTGCCGGAACCCCGCGCCGCACCGGGGATCGAACACCGTCGGCGCCACACCCAGCGAGACTTGCGCCGATGCGGCGGCGCGTTGCGCGGCGTGGTAGCCGGCCGCGATCATCACCGGGGCCATCACCCCGACGAGCAGCGAGTCCACCACGAGCACTGGCCACAGCAGCGGCGCGGGGCCCAGCAGCGCGAGCGCACCCAGCGCGTAGTGCGGAACCAGCAGCGGCAGGAACGCAGCCAGATACAGGGCGATGCTCCAGGGCAAGTGTCGCGCCATGACCCGCGCCGAACGGACCGGCCCGACGGCTGCATCGCCGAGCGGCGCGGCCACGCCCCAGGCGACGATCGCGGTGGAGACCACTAAAGCCGCCACGAATGCCACCAGCTGGACGGCCGGCGTCTGCGGCAGGACGAACAGCTGGATCACCGCCATCGCCATCTGGAACGCGAAGTAGCCCGCGAACAGCCGCGCGGGCACGGGTTCCAGGCGTCTGGCCATGGCCGGATCGCGATAGGCAAGGAACCTCACCACCCAGTAGCACGGCACCGTCAGCGACGCGACTTTCAGCAGCCCGAATCCCATGCGCAGCGGATGATGCTCGAACGCCTTGGCGGCGGCGATGCTGGCGTACATGCCGAGATGCACTTCGGCGAGGTGCTGGACGAGTTCGCACACGACCGGCACCAGCGCGAGCAGCGGGCAGGCGACGAGGAACGCGAAGCTGCCGGAATACGTCGCCTTGATGGCCTGCCAGAACGTCATCGATGATGCCCCCTTCGCGCCGGATCGAACCGGGCCCGCGCGCGGCAGCCGTAGCGGCCTGGCGGGCGCGCCCAGTCTACCCGGCGCAGCGCGGGCGGGAAGTCTCTTTTTCTACTGGTTCTACTTGGAAAAGACGCCCGCTCTAAGCCCCCCGCAGCGGCAGCATCAGCGATGCCGTCGTGCCCACGCCCTGCCGGCTTTCGATGTCGAAGCGGCCGCGGTGGCGTTCGACGATGTGTTTGACGATCGACAGGCCGAGGCCGGTGCCGCCCGCGGCGCGGCTGCGGCTGGTGTCGGCGCGGTAGAAGCGTTCGGTCACGCGCGGCAGGTGCTCGGGCGCGATGCCCTCGCCCTCGTCGCGCACAGTGACGAGCACCCAGCCGGTGGCCGCCGCCTCGACCGAGACTTCGACGGGGCCTTGCGGATTGGCGTACTTGAGCGCGTTGTCGATCAGGTTGCGCAGCACTTGCGAGAGCTGCCCGCGATCGCCGGCGATCACCGCGTCGGCACGGTTGGCGCGCACGGTGACTTGCGGGCCGCCGCGGAACTCGCCGCCCACTTCGTGCGCCAGCGCCACCATGTCGATGTTTTCGGACGGCGCCTCGTGCTTCACCGCCTCGATGCGCGAGAGCGACATGAGGTCGGAGATCAGCGCCTGCATGCGCTGCGCCTCGTGGCGGATGGTGCCGAGGAAGCGGTTGCGCACGGTCTCGTCGCCGCCGGCCTTGGGGTTGGTCAGCGTCTCGCAATAGCCGATCACGTTGGCGAGCGGGGTGCGCAGTTCGTGGCTGGCGTTGGCGACGAAGTCGGCGTGCGATTTCGCCACGCTGATCCGCTCGGACAAGTCGTAGAGGCTGACCAGCCGGTCGTGCGGGCCCACCACCTTGCAGTCCACTTCCCACATCGAGCCGCCGGTCGACAGGCCCTTGACCCGCGCCGAGCCGCCCTCGGCGCTGAGGATCGCGGCGATCGCGCCCGGCTCGCGGATAGCGATGCGCACGTCCTGGCCGACGATGTGCGCGCCGAGCAAGGCCTTGGCCGCGCCGTTGGCGAACCGCACCTGCCCGCGCGACACCATCATCGCCGGGGTCTGGAGATGTTCGAGGAGGTGGACGCCCTCGATGCTCATATGCGCTCTGTTCCCGTCATGTGTGTCGACAATGCCCGCTATCCGCAGGGCGATCCAGCGCGGTGCCATGCTTGCAAGACACTATTGTTGCAACATTCGTATTCAACACGGCCGGAAATGACATTTCCGCGTCCGTCGGCAGGGCTACAATGTTGGAAAAGGTGGTTGGCAGGTCCCAAGCGGCTGGCGTTCCCCGGATGCTTTTGTTATGGCGCGCCCGCATGGCGGAGCGTCGACAAGTGGACGCAACGACAGGTTAACAGACCGTTCGGCAGCGAGGAGGAGCGCGGCCGCATGGTTGGAAAGGGTTTCGTGACGCAATTCACTTCCGATCGCCTGCTCCTCTTCGGCGCCACAGGCGATCTCTCCCGCAGGATGCTGCTCCCCTCGCTTTGCGCGCTCGACGCGGAAGGCCTGCTGGACCCGCGCATCGAAATCATCGGCACCGCCCGCTCGGACCTCGACGACCTGGGCTTCCGCAACTTCGCGCGCGAATCGCTGGAGCAGTTCCTGCCCGCCAACCGGCGCGGCGGCATGGCCCAGTTCCTCAACCGCCTGAGCTACCAGTCGCTCGACGCCAACGACGTCGACAGCTTCCACGCGCTCGCGCAGAAGGTCGGCACCCCCAAGGAAGGCCTGTCGATCTTCCTGTCGACCGCGCCCAGCCTGTTCGAGCCGACCATCCACGGTCTGGAAAAAAGCGGGCTTGCCGGCGAGAAGGTGCGCATCGGCCTCGAAAAGCCGCTCGGCATCGACCTCGCGTCCAGCAAGGTCATCAACGACGCGGTGAACCACGCCTTCCCCGAGGACCGGATCTACCGGATCGACCATTACCTCGGCAAGGAAACCGTCCAGAACCTGCTGGCGCTGCGCTTCGCCAACCTGATGTTCGAGCCCTTGTGGAACGCCGCGCATATCGACCACGTGCAGATCACCGTGTCCGAGACCGTGGGCCTGGAATCGCGCGTCGCCTATTATGACGACAGCGGCGCGCTGCGCGACATGGTGCAGAACCACATGCTCCAGCTGCTCGCGCTCGTCGCGATGGAGCCGCCGGTCACATACAACGCCACCAGCGTGCGCAACGAGAAGGTGAAGGTACTCCACTCGCTGCGCCAGGTGCAGCCCCAGGAGACCGTCACCGGCCAGTACCGCGCGGGCGCCATCGGCGGCCAGGCGGTGCCCGGCTACGACGACGAGCTGGGCAAGGATTCGGACACCGAAACCTTCGTCGCGATCAAGACCTACATCGACAACTGGCGCTGGCAGGGCGTGCCGTTCTATCTGCGCACCGGCAAGCGCATGCCCAAGCGCACGACCGAGATCGTCGTGCAGTTCCGCGACGTGCCGCACTCGATCTTCCAGGGTCGCGGCGCGAAGACGGTGCCCAACCGCCTGGTGATCGGCATCCAGCCCGAAGAGAACATCACGCTCTCGCTGATGACCAAGGTGCCGGGGCTCGACCGCAACGGCTACGGCCTGCGCTCGATCCCGCTGCAGATCACCACGCCGGATGCCTTCGCCGGCCCGCAGCGCCGCATCGCGTACGAACGCCTGCTGCTCGACCTGATCGAGGGCGACCAGACGCTGTTCGTCCGCCGCGACGAGGTAGAGGCCCAGTGGGAATGGATCGACGCGATCCGCGCCGGCTGGGAGGAGCAGCAGCTCGAGCCCAAGACCTACACCGCAGGAAGCTGGGGCCCGTCGGCCGCCATCGCGCTCGCCGAGCGTGATGGCGTCACATGGCACGAATAGGATAAGGTCGGGGTCCGAGGAACGGACCCCGACGCCTACGCTTTCGACTTGAAGGGCCGCCCGCCTCCAGGAGTGCCCGCACCGGCAAGGCGCGCCGGGCACTGCGATCGGGCCGGCCGGAAAAAAAGACCAGGAGTACATCCATGAGCAACCCCGACCCCGTCCGGTTGAATCCTGCGGTCGAGCGCGTCACGCAGCGCATCATCGAGCGTTCGCGCCCCTCGCGCCAGCGCTACCTCGACATGGTGGAGCGCGAGGCGGGCAACCATTCCGACCGCAGCTTCCTGTCGTGCTCGAACCTGGCGCACGGCTTCGCCGCCTCGGGCGAGGACAAGGCGACGATCGCTGGGGGCAAGTCGATCAACCTCGGCATCGTCACCGCCTACAACGACATGCTCAGCGCGCATCAGCCCTATGGCCGCTATCCCGAGCAGATAAAGCTCTACGCGCGTGAGATCGGTGCGACCGCGCAGGTCGCCGGCGGCGTCCCCGCCATGTGCGACGGCGTGACGCAAGGGTTCGACGGCATGGAGCTGTCGCTGTTCAGCCGCGACGTCATCGCGTTGTCGACCGGCGTCTCGCTGTCCCACGCGATGTTCGACGGCGTGGCACTGCTCGGCATCTGCGACAAGATCGTCCCCGGCCTCGTCATCGGCGCGCTGCGTTTCGGGCACTTGCCGGCGATCTTCGTGCCTTCGGGCCCGATGCCGTCCGGCATCTCCAACAAGGAGAAGCAGAAGGTCCGCCAGCTTTACGCCGAAGGCAAGGTCGGCCGCGAGGAACTGCTCGCCAGCGAAAGCGCGAGCTATCACTCGGCGGGCACCTGCACGTTCTACGGCACCGCCAACTCCAACCAGATGATGATGGAGATGATGGGCCTGCACGTGCCCAACGCCGCCTTCGTGCCGCCGAACACCCCGCTGCGCCAGGCGCTGACCCGCGCCGCCACCCACCGGCTGGCGGCCATGAGCCGCAAGGGCGACGACTATCGCCCGATGGCCAAGGTCGTCGACGAGAAGGCGATCGTCAACGCGGTGGTCGGCCTGCTCGCCACCGGTGGCTCGACCAACCACGCGATCCACTTGCCCGCCATGGCCCGCGCCGCCGGCATCGTGCTCGACTGGCAGGACATCGACGAGCTTTCGGCCGTCGTCCCGCTCATCACCCGCGCTTATCCCAACGGCTCGGGCGACGTGAACCACTTCCACGCCGCTGGCGGCATGGCCTGGGTGATCCGCGAACTGCTCGATGCGGGCCTCGCCCATGGCGACGTGCTGACCGTCGCCGAAGGCGGCATGCGCGCTTATGCCGACGAGCCGGTGCTGGTCGACGGCCAGCTCGCCTGGACCCCGGCGCCTGCCAAGAGCGGCGACGACACCATGCTGCGCCCGGTCGCGAACCCGTTCCTGGCGGACGGCGGCATGCGCCTGGTCGACGGCAACCTGGGCCGCGGCACCTTCAAGACCAGCGCCGTCGACGCCACTCGCTGGACGATCGAGGCCCCGTGCCGCGTGTTCGACGACCAGGAAGGCGTCATCAATGCCTTCAAGGCGGGCGAGCTGGAGCGCGACGTCATCGTCGTCGTCCGCTTCCAGGGCCCGCGCGCCAACGGCATGCCCGAACTCCACAAGCTGACCCCGCCGCTGGGCGTGCTGCAGGACCGCGGCTTCAAGGTCGCGCTCGTCACCGACGGCCGCATGTCGGGCGCCTCGGGCAAGGTCCCCGCCGCGATCCACGTCACCCCCGAGGCTTACGCCGGCGGCCCGCTCGCGTACTTGCGCGACGGCGACGTGGTGCGCCTCTCGGCCGAGGACGGCACGATCTCGACCACCGCCGACCTTGCCGCCCGCACCCCCGCGCCCACCCCGCCCCCCGTGTTCGGCACCGGGCGCGAGCTGTTCGCGATGTTCCGCCTCAGCGCCTCGAGCGCGGAGACCGGCGGTTCGGCGATGCTGGAGGCGGCGGGGCTTTGAGAGCGCAGGCTCCCGCATCCCCCTCGTTCGTCATTGCGAGGCCCGCAGGGCCGAAGCAACCCAGAGCGTCACGGCGCCGCGCTGGGTTGCTTCGCTACGCTCGCAATGACGAAGTTGGGAAAAACACAAATATCGCGGCGAGCATAACGCCGCGCTTCGAGAGGATCGCCCGATGACCACCGAACTCGTCGCCGTCGACATCGGCGGCACGCACGCCCGCTTCGCCCTCGCCTCGATCGCCGACGACGGCGCGATCACGCTGGGCGAGCCGGTGACGCTGCACACCAAGGACCACGGCAGCTTCCAGCTCGCCTGGCAGGCGTTCCGCGCGCTCAACGGCGGCACCCTGCCCGATGCGGTGGCGATGTCGGTCGCCGGGCCGGTGGGCGGAGACGTCATCAAGTTCACCAACAACCCGTGGATCCTGCGCCCCGCGCGCATTCACGAGATGCTGGGCCCGCAGCGCCAGACCATCGTCAACGACTTCGCGGCGGTGGCCCACGCCGTCGCCCGCGCCGGTGCCGACCAGTTCGAGCATCTCGCCGGCCCTACCGACGTGCCGCTGCCCGAAACCGGCACGCTCAGCGTCGTCGGCCCCGGCACGGGCCTCGGCGTCGCCTATCTCAACCGCGACGCGGCGACCTACCACGTCCAGGCGACCGAGGGCGGCCACATCGACTACGCCCCGCTCGACCTGATCGAGGACGCGATCCTCGCCCGCCTGCGAAAGCGCCACAACCGCGTCTCGGTGGAGCGCGTGGTCTCGGGCCCCGCGATCGTCGACATCTACCAGACGCTGGCGACGATGGAGGGCAAGCCCACCCTCGAAATCAGCGACGTCGACATCTGGACCAAGGGTACGACCGGCGAAGACGCCCTCGCCGCCGCCGCGGTCGACCGTTTCTGCCTCGCACTCGGCGCGGCGGCGGGCGATTATGCGCTCGCGCATGGCGCAGTCGGTGTCGTCATCGCCGGCGGTCTGGGGTATCGTATCCGCGAAACCATCCTCAAGTCGGGGTTTGCCGAACGCTTCACCGCCAAGGGCCGGTTCTCCGGCATGATGGCGAAAATCCCCGTCAAGCTCATCACTCATCCGCAGCCCGGCCTGTTCGGTGCCACGGCAGCCTTCGCAAGGGAGCACCTCCAGTAATGACCTCCATCTCCGCCGCCGTCGAAAAGGTCATGCGCCTTGCACCCGTGATCCCCGTGCTGGTGATCGAGGACATCGAACACGCCCTGCCGATCGCCGAGGCGCTGGTCGCCGGCGGCCTGCCCGCGCTCGAAGTGACGCTGCGCACCGAATGCGCGATCGAGGCGATCAGGATCATGAAGCAGGTCCCTGGCGCCGTCGTCGGCGCCGGCACCGTGCTCACGCCCGACGATCTCGCCCGTTCGATCGACGCGGGCGCCGAGTTCATCGTCTCGCCCGGCCTCACCCCCACGCTGGGCGAAGCCGCGCTCAAGAACGGCATCCCGTTCCTGCCCGGCACCGCCAACGCCAGCGACGTGATGCTGGCGCTGGAGATGGGCTTCGACCGCCTCAAGTTCTTCCCCGCGATGGCCGCCGGCGGCCCGCCCGCGCTCAAGGCGATCGCGGCGCCGCTGTTCAAGGCACGCTTCTGTCCCACCGGCGGCGTCACCCCGCAGAACGCGCCCGAATGGTTGGCGCTCGACGCGGT
>Ga0247734_1001397_pt1 | contig 18383 bp, 20 predicted proteins | sample UWRJL103311B2_FD_180933 | JGI IMG/M metagenome (GOLD analysis project Ga0247734, IMG submission 180933) | Plant litter microbial communities from Arlington Agricultural Research Station in Wisconsin, United States - UWRJ-L103-311B-2 | ecosystem: Environmental > Terrestrial > Plant litter >... | reverse complement strand
CCATGTTCGCCTCTCGCCTAAGCTCATCCACCTCATATTCTTCATTGGCAAACAAATGACTGGCACCCCATTCTTGCAGTAGTTCTAGGATCCGGCCAGGAATCTTCTTCCGTTTTTCAACTGTCTCGACGTAAAGCGGAATGTCTAACTTTGCTAGATCCTCCTTCAGGATTGCAAGAGTTCTCAGTATGAAGTCAACGCGGACCGGAGCTGTCAAGTGTGCTTCGAAATCCTGTGGACTGACAATGTATATTGCAATCAACGGAACGTTCTTCTCTTTTGACTTCTCACTGGCAAGATGCAGGCCATGGTTATCCCGAGTCCGCAGATCACACTTGAACCAGTGCACTACAGCACCCTTCACCTCAACTCCTTCACGCTCTGCTTCGGTATCTGAGAGAGCCTCCCTTAACAACTCAATGGGTCTCGGAAGTTCGTCCTGCTTGTAAGCTAAAGCACGAGCGTTGGACATTTCGGGAGGATAGTAGGTCCGTAACACTATGCCATTATCCTCCGATTCCTGAGCTTTAGGATGAGGTGCACGTAGAGGATCAACACTCATTTTAGACTTCTTAGATGTGCCATTGACGGCGTGCTCTGGCGATGAAGAGGCTTTACGTTTGCCATTGGTTGCTGTTTCCCCAAAAGACATTCTAAAAACTTTCGATATTGTGAGGTTGTTGAACGGTGTACAACTGATTATTGGTCGTGCGATATACAGCTTTCTAGGCAGTGAAATAGTATGTCGCGAAAAAATCATATATGGATGTGATACGGATTAGAGAAGCAGGCACATGGTGGTAGGTTCCGCGCGCTGGCAATGAATGTAGTAGGGACGCGTTTCTATCCGGACTCTTCTATGACATCAACACCTATAGTTCAGGGCATAGTGGCTCGAATAGATACTAATGCAAGGGAAAGCCCAAGCCAGATCGCGATTAGCGCCAGATTGGCGAGGTCGCCCGCCCGCCTACCAGATCCCCGGGTTACCTTACACTAACAAACCAATTGGAACAATTCAAATGTCTTGGTAGCATATTACCAGTAATATTTGAAGCATACTAGAATTGATATTGAACTGAATAAGAGACATTATATAACAGATTTAGATACCAGATAATTGATAGCACAGCTTAAAATCATCTAATGAAATCCGTTTCCGGTCATTGATCTTGTCGAGGCTTTCGCCTGCTGCCGCTATGGGTACAGATGGTAATAATGAGCAAGGTTGAGATGGACTTTTCGTAATCAGAACGCAGAGAAGTAATTGTACTGTCCGAGGTTGCAAAGATTATATTTTGGTTTCCCGAGCTGGGTAAATAGGTTGATTTCAGGTTGACATCTCACCTTATGGTGCCTGTAATAGCCATCATTTGCGATATTCCATATTCTGGGTATCTCCATTGATGATTCACATCAAAATACCAATTCTTCTCTCTTGAAAAGATATCTAGTCGTCCATGAATAAAAGTGCTACCAATAAAGAAACGCTCTGTTTTGCGGTTTGCTTTCCTGACATGGCTCGTGTCGCCTTTAAGGGTGGCTCGTTTATTTATTGGCTTGTTTCGTTCCCCTGAAACTTGACACAACCTTTCCATTTTGAAACCGTCCGATCTCACGACCCTCCATCGTCTTGATACTCAATTGGTGGGATTATCATTTCATTACCGCCTAGTGGCAGTGTATCAGATAATGTTCCTAACAAGAATTGTTTATAAGAGCAATTGACATGCACTACTAGAAAATCGTCACATTTGTCTTCATTTCTTGTATCCAATCGTTTTATTTTATTTCACAGCTGTGCTGCTAGACTTTCATTTCCAAAAGCCTCTTTAAACACAAATCTATTTGTTTGCTCAGAATTTATCATGCGTTTCTCGACAATCACTCTTTTCCTATCGTTGACGGCTTCAGCCCTGTCAGCACCTATCGAAAGACGTGCTCTCAAGACTCAAACCTACAATCAGTTTCAGGTTTCCGATGGTATAGCCGGCAATGCCTTAGCGGAAGTCGATGCCAAGTTTCCAGTATGCCTCTTCTCTCTAATAAGTGATGTCTCGATGAATCACTGATGCTTAAACAGGTCAACCGTAACAACCTCGCAGGTGTCTCCGCTGCAGATCTTGCCATCATTTCAAAGGCTGCAAAAGTTGCAGAACAAGCTGAGTAGGCTCTCCAATCCTCTGATGTTGTGAATTTGAATGCTAACACATGGATAGGGTTGCAAAGGGGGGCTTTAATGACGTGATAGCTGCCGCTGGAGGACCTGGCACCGCCGCAGGTGCCATTTTGCAAATTGGCAAGAACAAGAACAAGGTTCTGAAGCTTGAGACTGATGTTCTTAGACTCATGATTATTGGAGCGCAAGGAGGCGATGCTAGCTCTTTGCCCGTTCAACAGAAGAAGTTGGATACCAATGTAGCATTGGACGCCAAGGCGAAGGGAAAGGCAAGCAAATCCATCAACTTTGCTGGTTGAGAGACAAAATGCTTTAGTAGTATGTAATAGTTAGAGCCTCTTGGTTGGGAGCCTCAGAAACCTATCAAGCGAATTCTTTTCTAGGCAAATATAATTTTGTAAATATTTATAGTCTAACCACATTTGACATGTTAAATTTCAGGTGTACCCAAGAACTCAAGAGCCTGTACTGGCATTATTCATTTCAGAGCTAGTATCCCACTGACTCCTAGGTGTGCCAAACCAGACTAATGACTATATCTAAAATCCTTGTCTTTTGGTGAGGTTTCCTCTATGTCAATTGAAATTGATTGGAAGGAGCTTTGCAGTCAGTAACAGCAACTTTCAAACACTATACTTGTTTACCTGCAGGAAACTCTGACTGATCTCTCGCTTCTGTGCTCACCTCCTAAGCTATTCAATAAACACAAAGCCTTGAGAGAAAAGACTAGCTTTTTCAGTGATTCTAGTGAGAGTTGGTTTGTGTCACTGTGGTAGCAAAGGAGATAATTACCAAAGTCCAAGTAAACAGATATGTACGAACTAGTTTAGATATCTGGGTTTTCAAAAACCCAATTTCACTACTATATTTTCAGATTGACAACACAAGTCTGAGAAATCGAAGCTGCATTAAACTGAACCAATCTCTAGATTCTTCTAGAAGATAAGAATTTTTTAATTGGTTGGGTGGTAAGCCAAAAATTTCTTTTATTTACTTACCCATAGTCATATTTCGCATCAACACAGCCACCAATTTTATAGGACAGGTCTTTACTGCTTTCTCATATAAGTAGCTCCACCATTGACTTTGTTGTCGTAAGATTCTGCTTTTACTCCACCATCTGAGGATAACTCATTTTGTATTTAGACTTTCATCTCAACTTTGCCATCATACTTGCGCAAACTCAACTTCCAGATCAGAAAATCGATATACACTTTCCGAGCAAATGGTAAGACACCATTTGGAAAACAAAAGAATCCTTTAACGATTTACAGAGCTACGATGGATTCTACCAAGAAGAACTCCCAACATCCACTTAATATTTCCAACCGACCAATTACCACTAACTCCACTCTAGAACAGAAGGGAGGAAAGGTAAAAGAACAGGTCACCGAATTTAAAACTCATATTACTTTGCTAAAAAAGTCGCCAACCATCCAAGATCGCCAGGAAGTTGAAGGAACTCCCCTCTTTACAAAAGTTATTGAAAAATACCATCCGACAACTTTCACACAATATGGCTTGTTTGCTGGAATGACTGAGGTTTTGAAGGTCACTTTAGACAGTGAGGCCCTTCCAAAGCCAGAGAATGACCCTCGTCTCTTTTTCAATATCTCAACGCCTTCAAGTGCTTTTATCTGTGGTTCACAGGGTTCCGGAAAGAGCCATTCGCTATCCTGCTTCCTCGAGAACTGCTTGGTAAAATCGCCGGTCAGCAAGCTTCTAAATCCACCTACAGGCCTACTGTTCCACTACGATTCTTTCATCTCAGACAAGAAAGGAATCCCTTGTGAAGCTGCATACCTATCCTCCAATCCCAATATAAATGTTCGAGTATTGTGTTCTCCAACAAATATTGAAAGCATTAAGGTAAGTTTACCCTTCTGAATAAAAGAGTTTTCTGATATACCTCAAAAGCGTACATATGGATGTTTGAAAAATGTGACCGTCGAGGAATTAAGAATCGATCAGAGCAACCTTACTACTCAACGTATGCTTGATCTGATGGCAGTCAATACGGAAGATGGCCATATGCCTCTGTACCTCCATTCGATCAATCGCATACTGCGAGAATTACGCATCATTCAACAGCAGACTAATAACGACTTCAATTATCTTGCTTTCAAGAATAAAGTGGATGATTTAGAGTTGACTGCTGCCCAAAAGTGACCACTTACTCAACGCTTGGATACCTTGGAGAGCTTCATGCCGTACTCACAGACGGTTGCTACCAAGATTAGCTGGGAGAAGAGCAACAACAAGAAGAAGAGTGAGCCATTCCATGGAGGCAATAACTGGACAATCAAGGTATGTTTACCAAATAGGCATAGAAATGGAGTTTCTAATTTCATCTAGTCTGGTACTTTGACAATTGTTGATCTCTCATGCCCCTGCGTTACAGCTGAGAGTGCATGTGCCTTATTCAACATGTGCCTTAGCATTTTCCTCGAACAGCCACCTACTATTGGTCGTATTATCGCATTGGATGAGGCTCACAAGGTAAAAAGCAACCTGGATCAAGATTGAGTGAAGTTTTTCTGATATCGAAAGTACATGAACTCGAGTACCGAAGCAAATAACCTTACCAATACCCTCCTTTCGACGATACGTCTACAACGACATCTCGGCGCCCGAGTTCTCATCTCAACCCAAGAGCCCACAATATCTCCTGCTCTCTTGGACCTTTGTTCTATAACCATCGTCCACCGCTTCACATCGCCAGCTTGGCTTCATACTCTAAAGACACATCTTGCCGCTCTTGACTTAACCCAGATACAAGAAAACGGAGAGAACACCGGACGAGAAGTTTTTGGAGAGATTGTCAAATTGAGAGTTGGAGAAGCACTCTGTTTCTCTCCAAGTGCTATGGTGGATGTAGAGAAGCTCCAGGGTGGACAAGTGAAGGTTAAGAAATTGGGCACTGGTTATCTGAAGATCAAAGTTCGGGATAGATTGACCCAGGATGGAGGAAAGAGCATCATGGCTACGTGATCTGATGCCTACTAAGCTTGTTACTGGATGTGTTATCAACTAGCTACTAGGGCATTTCTTTTAGATTTCTGGTAGCCTAGACTGAGGTTGTTTTTAAGGCTATGTTGACAGAAGTTGATGATTAGCATAGCATTCTGTATTGAAAAAGCCTCTAGTACTTACTTAACTCTCTGCACAATGCGTGTTATTATGAAGTTTTCAACATGAAAGAGTTTTACTATCCTCTTGATATTAATTTGAACCTTTTACAGGTATCAAGTTGCTCAACATAGAAGGATATTTATAGATGGTTGATATCTCGGTGGAAGGATATGGAACCCATCCAATGGATTTTAGGTTAACTTACGGTTACCAAGGGCATATAACCATATATCAAGAGTTATAGCAGAATCCTGAAGCATAACGGTTGAACACTGGGATGGAGAGATCAAAATCCTACATTTCAGAAAGGTGTAACGGCCAAATAGAGATCCCTTCAGGTTACGGGCTTATATGCTGTGGCTAAGAACTCTCTCCTCTTGGAATGGATCCTTAGCAACCCATATGTTGTAATCTGTAAACAGAAAAGGTCATTCAGAATGCAAAGCAAGCATCCCCTTGGGATAGACCCAGAAACCACTATGGTTGTATTAGCAGTACACCCGATTCCATCATCTTATCACCAAGGGGCTGGCGTGATAAGGTCTTGGTCATTGGTTCAAAACGACAAACGAGTATCAGTTGGCTCATGATGACATGTTGATTATTTGGTATCTCTTTATTTAAATACATTTATACAGTAGTCATAACACTGGCATTTTTGTACCAGGTCAAGAGTGGGTTCTCTCCGTTCTTGGTCTCCGTTTCTTCTATGTAAGCCCATCTCTGCAAGAAATCCTCGTGTGATAGAACTCTCGTCAACTTCCCCGTAAGTGCACGGTACACAAGTTCCATGACCTGGAAATCCGTTGGAAATAGGATGTCAAAGTATCCTTGATGTACCTGGACTCATTAGCAAGAGTATCTGAAATCTTTGGGGAGGATACTCACAAAGGGAGTTGTTACGGGTACAGTTCGTCGCTTGTATCTTGTCTGCACTACCGGTGCATTTACGCCTTTGATGGTGTCTGGTAGGTCATGGAAGTCACTTGTTAAAAGCCGATGAGCCGGAAAGTATTTACCCAAGATGTCAAAAAATTGCATCAGTCTCGTTGGGATATACTCCGGATCGCTTAGGTTCCCTGTCGACAGTAGGCCATTTTTTAGTTTCCTTATGAGCTTACTTTGATGTAGCGGAGATGGGTAGTTCCCATCTGTCGCTGCGTGTCTCACGCGCAGAAATCTTGCGGCTACTGGATCTATTTGAGGAACGTAGAACTCGTAGAACTCGCCGTATGTATCTATCAGTACGGTCCCTTGCAGCGGTTCTTCTGTCACGGGATCATATCGAATAGCATCGTGAGCGAAATTATCAAAGACTTCCATTGCTAGAAAGTAGCAGGGAGAAGGGACTAATTGGTCCCATTCGAAAATCGACTTATTGATAATCTCAACCTTAGAGCTGTGACCTCTCGAGTCGGCACTTCGTAACAGCTGATGAGCTTGTAATTTTGCCAAACTTGAGGAAATTTCAATGATCTTGAATTTTGTACGTTCGTACACCAAGGGCTCGGCATCTCGTATGTAATCCAGAATATTTAACATAAGAGTACCATTTCCTGCGCCCATTTCATAAATCGTGAGGTCGTAGTAGGGGTATTGAGATAACTTGTAGTTGGCTACTAAATACCGTGCCATGGCTTCTCCGTAGTATGGTCGAAATAGCTCAGTGGGCGTGTGCCATAACTGCCGTGTCTCGTTTGGTTCCTTTATATCCAATTGATCTTCAAATTCTGTATAACGTTGCCCTAGCAGCATATGGAACTCGTTCTCACTCTCCAAATTATTGAAATCAAATGACTCCCCTGGTGTGAAGATAACAACTTGTTTGGAGAAGTAGCCATATGACGGGTTATATAAAGAGTCTAAAGCAATGTTAATAAGACTCCAATATCCTTGATATAGCTTGGACCTGCCTTCAATGAAATCTCTGGTGAGCATCTTCACTTTCCTAGGACGCTCCCTCCTGCCCCTCAACTGATCCGCAGTAACCATTGGATATTTATTATATTCATCTAGCATATCCTGAGAGAAGACATCCGATCTCTGCTGCCAATGGCTCTCATTACGGGTCGTGTTTTCATCATTGGTCCGCCTGGCTCTGGCAGCATAACACCTAAGTTGGATGCGCCGCGCAGAACGTATGCGGCACGGAAGGGTGGAATGTGAAGACAAAGTCTGACAAGGCCGATGAGTAAATAGCTGTCTAAACAACCGCGATACAATTGGGGAGTCCATAGGAGGTCGTGACAGGAGTCGCGTTGGTAGTTGAATAGTAACCTACTGTAGGAAAGCAGCCTCGTAGCCTTCGCCATTTGGGAGGTCCAAGCTCCCCGCGTCTTTTTTGTAACTTGGGGGCAACTTTTTGGCACCTCATGAATTGAGCAACACAAAGAAAATGCCAAAAGAAAGACATTCCGCAATAGCAATATGTCTCTGAGCAACCACCCAAAAGCTTATGGCACTGCTGCCGTTGCCACAGCGTTCATCGCAGGTGTTCTCTTGACGCTTGGGTTTAAGGATTTTTATCCAGACCTCGAGCGCAGGTACCAACGATCGAAAGGGAACCGTAGAACGTCTACAGGCTCCCGGCCTACAAGTACATACCTGCCTATTGTAAAGCTCGAAGACCATACAAAAAGGCAGTCAATCGTTGGAGCTCCAGTCCCACCTATCCTAGAAGGGATAGAGGGCTGCATAGGGAATACTCCGTTATTCAAGATTAGAAGCTTGTCAGAGGCTACTGGTTGCACTATTCTTGCAAAAGCTGAATTCCTAAATGGAGCTGGAGGTAGCCCGAAGGATAGAGTGGCCCTAAATATGATCAGAATGGCGGAAGAGAAGGGACTATTAACACCTGGACAAGGAGATACTATCTATGAAGGAACAGTTGGATCAACTGGCATATCACTGGCAACACTGGCAAGAGCTAAGGGATACAAGGCTTATATATGCATGCCAAATGATCAAAGTAAAGAGAAATCTGATTTGCTGCATCATCTAGGCGCAACGGTAGAAAGAGTACCTCCGGCACCGATCACATCTACAGAACAGTTTGTCAACCTGGCAAGAAGACGCGCAAAAGAACATACTGCAAGTGGAAAGGATAACAGTAGGGGTTTTTTTGCCGATCAGTTTGAATCTGAGGCCAACTTTCAAGCACATGTGCAGAGTACTGGACCTGAAATATTCCAACAAACAGGTGGACAGGTAAGTTCGTGACCAATATTGATATGAATTTCAATGACTCGATATGTTAGATTGATGCGTTTGTTGCCGGTGCTGGAACTGGAGGCACAATATCAGGAGTTGCCATACACCTAAAAGAACAAATGGGGATGGCTGGACTTCGTGTAGTCCTAGCAGACCCTGAAGGCAGTGGTTTATACAACAAAATAAAGCACGGTGTTATGTTTTCCAATACAGAGCGAGAAGGTACACGACGTCGGCAACAAGTGGACACGATTGTGGAAGGGGTTGGAATCAACCGGCTGACAGAAAATTTTGAGAGTGGACGAGAACTGATTGACGATGCCGTCAAAGTTACTGATTTACAAGCACTGAAAATGGCTAGGTGGCTAGTTGAGAAGGATGGAATATTCGTTGGAAGCAGCAGTGCTGTGAACTGTGTTGCAGCAGTCGTCGCAGCCCTGGATATGCCTAAGGAAAGCCGGGTCGTTACTATCTTATGTGATAGCGGAACAAGGCATCTAAGTAAGTTCTGGAAGAAAGTCGGCGAACTTGGGTTGGAGGAGGAGCATAAAGAGGCAGATTTGTTTGCCATGTTGGATATCACACCCAGCCGGTGAGACTTCCATGTTGGTAGCTGTAACCTCATACCCACGGTCATGTCACCTCTTGGGTCATCATGATCACGCCGAAATTTGGACCGAGCTTTTCAGCTGGTGGACCAATAGGTCTCACAAATGGCAACCTGAGCTTGCTCTCAATGTAGATCATGGTTGGTCGTGGCTAGCTTGTTCGGAGAGTGGAGCTGTTTAATAATTATCGACCACGTCGCTGGTATTACCAAGACAGTATAGTTTGTGAATCTAACAGCTTTCTTTCACTTTCTTTATAGATATCTCTAGGCTTGTATGCAATACGTGGTATATCATTTTTCGTGTCTTTCTAGTATAGGACGAGAACGGTCATCACATGTTCTGGTCAAATAAATCAACACAAGAAGTGCCTGAATAGAGTATTATCTACAGTATCAATGCTTTCTATCATCCTCATTCATAGAATACGGATTGGGACGCAGCGCATTAAGTTTCATCAACGCCCCTTGCCCACCAAATCTCCCTATACCCTCCATCAAAAAGGTAATTCTACCCTGTATGCATGCTGTCGAGAAAAGAAAAAGCCCCAAAGCCCACTCCCCAGTTTTTAATGGCTGAATGGAGGAAACGCCGTGAGTAAGAGTTGTGAACGAGTCTCCAATGCTGGTTTATTTGTATCCAGTATCTATTCACGAGCATCAAGGCATGTGTCCGAGTTTGAATTTTCGAGAATTTAGGACTTTCAGACTCCGGCAGAAGGCCCAGGTGCAGCTTGAAGGCGGGCTCTTTCGTTTGCACGTACTGGCTCGAAGAACGGATGAGCCATTGCCTCCTTTGCAGTCAAACGTTCCTGTATAGTGTTAGCTAGGGATAGCAATACAAGGAATTTACATACTTGGTGATCATATCGAAGCAATTTATCCAAGAAATCAATAGCCTCATTGGTAACAAATCTCTGGTTTTCGGAGTTCACAAAGCTGTGCCAATTCTTTTTGGGGAACCTTCCCAGAATATCGTCATATTGCGCATCAAGTTCGATCTCATATTTATCAAGGTAATCGAATAGATCTTCCGTACCAAGGACCTTGGCAATCTTCACCAGTTGATCCGAGTTGCTGTTTCCGTGGAAGAAAGGCTCTTTTCTGAATATCATGGAAGCAAACATAGCACCTAAAGACCACATATCGAGAGAGTAGTCATATTCCTGGAAGTCAACGAGAAGCTCAGGGCCCTTGAAGTACTTAATGGAGTTAGCAATCAGCCAAAAGATATACCTGAAAAGAAAAAGATCCCTCATCCTATAACCTGTGGTTACATTCATGGCAAGCTATGAACTAACAATAGAACACCTGATTTTGGATAGAGAATCGCCTTCAGCCCTGGTTACTTACTCTTGACGCGACTCGGACATTATATTCGGTGCCTTGGTGGTAGAACTCTGCCAAGCCCCAATCGATGAGACGCAACTACACAATATAAGCTCGAGCTCAAATTCACTAAGATTGAATGGTACATACCTTTCGGTTCTCGTGATCGATCATGACATTATGAGGCTTGACATCGCGGTGCATTATTCCTTTGCTGTGACAGTAATCTAGGGCCTATGCAGAATCAGTAAGTGTGAACATATCTCATCATAAGTCTTATCATCCGACACCATGCACAACTTGTGAGGCTGGGTATATTGGACACATGTTGTCCCAACCAACTCAAATACCAGATATGGATCTGAGAAAAGTGTCATATGGCAGTTGCATAACACGTACCTTCAACAACTCGTGGATATAATACCGCACATCGTAATCAACAAACTTTGGGTAAAGACTTCGAAAGTCGGTATTGTTGACATATTCGAAGATAAGGGAAGGGGTTTTGCTCTACGGAGTTTGTCAGTAAGTAAAATGGCATTGCTCAGTAAACCGAATCTTGGGATGGTTTGTTCTCATTCTTTGTGTAGGAAACGTTTCAATGCCAACGCTTTAAGCACGAGGCTTACTGCGTTCTGGTCGGATATCAAGTACGAGGGAAAGCAACCAGGGTGTGTATTTACCTGACTGTCCCGTACTACGTCCAGAAGCGCAATTATATTTGGCCCTCCTGACAAATTTTGCAAGATCTTGATCTCCCTCTTGATCTTCTTCTTTTTCACAGGTTTTAGCACCTTGATCACACATTTCTGATAATTGACGATGTTGATGCCCTCAAAGACCTCTGAATATTTTCCTCGTCCTAGATAAAAGAGATATTAGCGTCAGACCATGTAATGTTCTCGAGAGAAAGATAGGCGTAGAAGGATGTGGAGGGCAATCACTTACCGATTTTGCGTACGACCTCATAACTCTCCAGTACGCCCCAGGTAATATTGACGCTATCATAATCCCAGTACGACCGTGGCATCTGCTGGTTGACATCTGCGTAAACGCGCGCCATGTTGTAATGCACCGGCCGTGGCAGGCGCAGCGCAAATCTCGACGTGAAGTGGTGTTTGGTGGAAAGAAGCGGTCCCAAAAAATGGAACGGGCAGAGCACGGAAATATAATTTAAACGTACGGGTTGCGACGGGAGACAGATTGGTAAGAGAGAGTACGGCCCTGTGGGTATGCTGTACCCGTAGTCCTGTACCTAAGACGATGTTGTGGAATTGATCATGAAATCGGGGCTGGGAGGCAGAGGCAGAACAGACAAGACCCCTCCCCCTCGCTTCACCGAATCTCCGACTAGCCCTTCTAGCCCCGCTTATTTTTATGTCTTGAGGCTCCAGAGCTCTAAATTTCCACCCTCAGTTAATCTTTGACCACGGCCAGCTTCATATATTTCTGGACCGAGCATACCAAGTTAACCAAATCTCTAGAGCTCGCGGTCTCAATCGAATACTTGCAGTTCCCGAGTGAATCCAGCACGAGACTGGGATTGTAGTGACACCAGGCGAGAGGAGAGGGAGGTACTTAGACCTTACTAGCCACCAAGATGCTTTATGACCTGAATATCGCATGGTCACCATCGAAGGAACCACTCGAGCTGCAGCGAACTATATCTTTCTTATCATCACTAGGTTATGACACTATCGCTCTCAATCACCACATAAGCAGCGTTCCATCGCAAATAGTTAACCCTATACCGTCCCCTCTTCCGTTTGCAATTCCGCCAAAAACAACCATCCTCCGCCGATGCACTTTTGCAATCGAAGACCCTTCGCAAAACTACCGACTGCCGGCCATTTCCGCGGCTTATGACATTCTCGCGCTGCGTCCCACATCACAGAAAGGCTATGAGGCTGCTTGCCTTTCCCTCTCGGAGCAATCAATCATATCTCTTGACCTCACACAACGCTTTCCTTTCCACTTTCGCCCAAAGCAGCTCATGACAGCTATAAATCGCGGATGCAAGATTGAGTTGTGCTATTCACAAGCTGTGATGGGAGATGCAACCAAAAGAAGACACTTTATTAGCAACGCTATGTCGATAATGCGTGCCACGAAAGGACGAGGCATTCTTATAAGCAGCGAAGCTGATAGCGTTTTGGGAATCCGAGCACCAGCAGATGTCGTTAATCTGTTTTCCGTATGGGGATTAGGACGCGAGAGGGGTATGGAAGGTATAAGCATTAATGCCAGAGGAGTTGTGGTTAATGAAGGGTTGAAGAGAAGTTCCTTTAGAGGAGTCGTGGATGTTATCTATGGAGGAGAACGACCCGTGGCCAATAAAGATGCTATGCCAGATACGAAAAATAGCAAAAGAAAGGTTGTAGATGTTGTAGGAGATGGTACAACAACGCTTAGTAAAAGGGCCCAGAAAAGAGCAAAGCATGCAGCCAAAGAAGCAGAAAAGGGAAAAATATCCCAGTCGATACCAACGGACGCCAACTCTGCGAGTCCTGCAGTTCTGCCATTTCTGACATCAAGAATTCAGGATGTCGCATCACCGCTTATACCTAGCTCAATAACACCCAATACTAATGAATGATAAACATCGTATATTTTGTAATCGAAATAAAAGGGTATTTACATCTAAAGCCTGATCTCTAGGATCACCAATAACCTATGGTATTATCTATGCTACTACTTATTAAAACACCGAACGCAACACGCAACTTCTTCATTTGTACAACTTTCAATCTTCCTTGCTTCACACAGGAGAGGGCTTGGCCAAACTTCCCAAAATCAAAGCGCTTGTTAATGAGATGGTTGTGAAATTGATCGGTGCTATCACTGCGTCAGCGCCTGCTACATTGGTCGGTTGAGGACCGGCTGGGATAGTGAGCTGAAGGCTAAATGCATCTGTTGCGGCAAGTGGGCTTGGTAGGACTGCGCTTTCAGCAGTGAACGTTGATGTAGAGGATATAGATGATATAGACGACGTAGACGACGTAGACGACGTAGATGACGCAGTAGTTTCTGACGTTACTGGAGTCGAAGACTGGATAGAGCTTGGGGCTGATATTGGAGTTGATGTTGTGGGTGAAACCAATGAGGCTGTCAAAGTCTTCTGATTGGAGAGCGTGGGCGGTGGTGTTGGAGCTACTACAGTTGAACTGTCTACACTGGGTGGTGTAACGGCTGATGGAGAGCTAGATGTGTCAACAACAAGGCCTGATGCAACAGATGTAGGCTGAGGAACAATGCTGGTTGCTAGCGTTGTAGCTGCTTGAGCTGGTGGTTGTGACATTGCCCCTATTGTTGGGAATGAACCCGATGAGCAAAGACACATGCAACCGCACGCGCCGTTTGGCATGATTGTTCCTGTTCCTGCTGCTACTTGTCCTGCACCACCCACTACTAAACTGCTTGCTTGACTTGGTGCTGCTATCGGGCTGCTGGGTATCGCTACACTGGCGGGTGGCGGTGCTATTTTGGCGGGTGGTGGTGCTAGAACGGATAAGTTTTGGTACTTGCAAGGCTAGAGTAATCAGAATATGAGAGTGGTAGCTATCAACTTACATTGTGCACTTGGTACAGATCCCACTACTTCGGGGTTTCCAGCGACTTGCGATGATGAGGCTGTTACTGTGTGCGTAGATTGAACAGTCACAGTCGTCGCCGGTTGCATTACGAGCGCTGTCTGAGTAGTAGGTGCCATTGGTGGTGCTGCCACTGTAACAGTGAGGCGATTAACCACCGTGGAGGTTACATGCGCCGACTCGACAGCACATGTTCCTGCTTCCGTCATAGGCGCAGGGCCTTTTACTACTACTGTCATCTGGACGGTCTTTGTCTTCACCTTCTCGTTGTTTCCCTGCTGTACAGACGTCTGTATTGTTTTTGTTTTCCCTGTCGCAGTAGTAAGGACTGTTACAGTATGAACGGCCCGGACTGTCGTTGTGCTCTCCTTCTCCGCTTCCATCTTCGCGCCCTTTGCATGCCCCTTTGCTGCTACTTCATGATGCTTTGCAGTTTTCTGTTCCCTTGCTGCTCCATGCTCTCTGCTTTGTCCGAGTTCCGGCAGTGTATTTGACTGTCCTTGTATGCCGGTTGAATTGGTGTATAAAGGAGCTCCAGCCTAGACAAGTTAGTAATCTAGTCCCATCCAACACAACCGTCTATTGAACTTATTTACCTGCGCGAGAGTCAGGGCCCCAACAACCACCAGTAATGATGTTCCTAAAATATGTCTCATCGCAAAGACGTATTTAAATGAAATAAAAGGCCGCCCAGTAGCCTATCCAAATTCCCTACAGACCAGCCGTGGTAATGAAAGAATGTATTGAATTGAAACTAGTTGTAAAGATTGTAGCGATAGAATGATCGTCAGTGTGGAAGTAAATGATTAAGTGGGACCATAGCATCAGGTCAGACCATGCGATCTGAGTTCATTGCGAGTTCGATCTAAAGAAGAAATGAAGCGACAGCAACGTGGCAATCTGAACAGCAAAACTCGAGAAAAAAACCAATGGGAAAGCAAAACTGAAGTGAGTAGACGAAATGAAAGAACCATTACGCAAAGCCTAGCAAAAGATCACCAGGGTGATGCTTAATCCCCGAGGTAGCGTTTCGCGCCGCATGGCGATTTGGCGATAGACGAAAACAATTTTGTGGTTCGATGACTTCGCGGCTTGTTGCACTAAACAGTCTCATCTGAAGTGGTAAACCGTGGTATCAGACTCTTGATACATGCGAAAGGTGCAATTTCTGGGGTGGTGAGACCTGGAGAGTTTCACGAGAGTTTAAAAAGAGCTTAGCGACAGTACTCAGGGGGCATGCCAAGGATATGCTGTGGGGCGCGGAATCGAGGGGTCTAGAATTTGAGGCTCAGGAGTACAGTACTGAAGACTCACTATTCGCAGAATTATAAGTATAGGATGGTCCTCAAGGAAGCTCTTTTTGGCCCAGCATGTTCCATCGTTGCGTCCATAATTCACCTTGTCAAATTCCACTTTGCTGTTCAGAGAATGGACGAGAGTGCTTTAAGGAAACTGAAAGTGGATCCTGAAGCATCGCACTCGTCTGTGACAAGTTTAGGGATTTGAGGGTGAGTCTAAGTCAGCAACGTAATGCCAAATCGCAGTTCGCGCTTGTCTGAGACTCCCCAAGGTTTACTTGCTTAGCCGTTTGTACTTCGTAAATCTTACCTCCGTACGCACAGTATATCACTCTATCCTGACGTTGGTCACGTGCTATCGTTGTGGCTGGTGTCTAGATGTGCTCTGTGCAACTGACCAAGAACTAAATCCATCATGCTCGTCGAGAGTGATAGAGATTAATATTCAAAAGGCGGGCAGTAAGCCCTTTCAACTCATCCTCATCGTTCTTCTGACGTTGAGATACGGCTGTACGTTCCTGTCTCGCCTGTGTACAAAATGTACAAGGTTAACCGAAGCGCTAAGCCTCATACGATGACGATCTCAAGCTGCAATATTTATTTGCAATTCTTCATCGAAGGCTATGCGAATGCGAAAGAATGCGCGAGAAAGAGACTTGATAGCTTAACTCTCTGTAAAGAAGTCATTTATATCGGATATTTATTCTGGACTGACCTTGCAAGCTAAAGTCTGTCCTGAGATATATATTGCTGTATTTCTCTTTGTCTAGCAGACAGTTCCAGCATCCCAAGATCCCCGTTCATCTTTCGCAGAACTGCCTGATATGGCGGTCCACGTCCTGGATGATTACTATCTAGCAATCACACTTTTAATAACAATTGGTTACCAGCTATTCTTCTTCGCGATTGCCTTCTCTCTCAAATTCGACAAACTCACTGGTGGGAATATTCCCTCCTCGATCTCTTACCAACAATCTCACATAGAACAGATTTTGCCGGCGGAACTAATTTCGTTGTCCTCGCCATCATCACTCTAGCCTTCGGCGGAACTCACCATGCTCGTCAAATTGTCAACTCGGTTTTTATCATGCTATGGGGAGCTCGCTTGTCAGGGTTTCTTCTCTTCCGTATCATCAAAACAGGGAAAGATGACCGTTTCGACGACAAACGCGATCATTTTTTTAAATTTTTGGGCTTCTGGGTTTTCCAAAGTGAGTGATTTTGTCATGACTTCCTTTTTTTCAGCATCAGATATGCACGAATGTTGTGGACGCGGACTGATAGTCATTAGTGATTTGGGTGTGGCTTGTGTCTTTGCCTGTCACTATTTTGAATTCTCCTGCTGTCTTGAAATTCCCACAGCCTGGTTTCGGAACAGGCTGTGATATTGCCGGTGTAATAGGCTTCACGATTGGTTTCATCATGGAAAGTGTGAGTGATATTCAGAAGTACCGTTTCCGGAGTGGAAATAAGGACAAGTCGGCAATTTGTGACAAGGGGTTCTTTTCATGGACCAGGCATCCAAATTACTTTGGCGAAATCTTAATACAATTCTGTAGGTTTCTTGTGGTAAATTTCTTTGGTTTTGACTAACCCGGCTGTCAGCAATATTTACGATCGCAGTCGCTCCAGCTGCCAATCATTATGTCCAAGGAGGAGCATATAATGCTCTGTATATATCGATTCTCGGACCAGTCTTTCTAACTCTACTTCTAATGTTCGTATCAGGATTAACACTCCAGGAGCGACCAGGCGCAAAGAAGCGTTACGAGAAAGGTCAACACTGGGAAGAATACGCTCGATACCTGAATCGTACAAGCATCCTGATTCCGTTCCCGCCACAGGTCTATGAGAAACTACCAGCAATTCTAAAGCGGACTATTTTCTTGGAATTTCCGATATATGTCTTTGATCCCGCAAAACACTCGGACGGTAATGAGAGTGGACAAGGCGTGGTGGGGTCTAATAATCGACAAAGTGGCGATCAACTAGTGCAAAATTAAATTCATAGTATCTCTAAAGCGCATAAGCTTTGAGATGGATTAAGGCGATTGCTGGCAGTGTAAATAATGTCTAATAATTGAACATAATCTCAATTACCAACACAGGACCAAGAAGTCGAACTTCTGTTCCCTCCACGTCGATTAGCCTTACTAATATCACGTGTTACTATATTCCAACCTTCTTCCTGGTGGTGGTATTGACCAACCTATTTTACAACATAGGTAGTGAGTGTCTCTCGCTCTCTCCGGAAAAGCCGCCCTAGTCACTGTTGCTTCCAAAGGAACCGGTCGAGCAATAGCTATCCGCCTCGCCCGTGACGGCGCAAACGTCATCATCATCTATTCCTCTAGCCATGAAGTAGCACAAGAGACGGTTTCTCTTGTTGGATCTTCTCAAGCTTTTGCTATCTAGGGGGATGCCGGCCCGGTTGAAGCCATTGGTAAGCTCGTTTATGGCACGGTTGAGAAGTATGGACGGATAGATATCGTTGTTGCTTATGCCGGCGTTATGTATTTGAATGAATTGGATGCGATAACGGAAAAGGAGTATGATGCCATGATGGTACTAAATGTTAAGAAGCCGGTGTTTCTACCTAGGTTGGCTCTCTCACGCTTGTGCGCTGAATATATGAAGCAGGCTGACGCAAATACTATAGAAAGTGGCTCCATTGATAAAGGAAGGCGGCCGCATCGTGCTTTTTACAAGCACGCTCTGTAAAGCCAGTACGGTAACGCCAAATTACATAGCTTACTGTGCGACCAAGGGTGCAATTGAGCAAATGACACGGGTTATGCCCAAAGACTTAGCTAGGAAAGGCATCATGGTCAACTGCGCGGCTCCTGGTCCAACGGCGACTGATTTTGTTTTGAGTGGCAAGCCTCAAAACGTGATCGATATGTTTGCTGGAGCGATTCCTCAAACACAGCTAGGTAATCCAGAGGAAGTTGCTGGTACTGTTAGGTTTCTGAGTGGACCGGAATCTCGCTGGGTCAGCAGCTAAATCTTTTATGTTAAGGGGGTTATGGCATGAGTTT
>Ga0247734_1001396_pt1 | contig 18390 bp, 22 predicted proteins | sample UWRJL103311B2_FD_180933 | JGI IMG/M metagenome (GOLD analysis project Ga0247734, IMG submission 180933) | Plant litter microbial communities from Arlington Agricultural Research Station in Wisconsin, United States - UWRJ-L103-311B-2 | ecosystem: Environmental > Terrestrial > Plant litter >... | reverse complement strand
CATGTGCGTCTCATACTTTCCACAAGCATATACTTGAAGACAAGAGCTGATATCTAATAGCTATTTACATCCCGCAAAATCCTCGCCGCCCATTTGACTTTCGGCTTCAACCTCAAAACCTCCGCCGTGGAAGTTCAAATGCGATTCTCGCCGCAGGAATTATCGGCATTGTTGCCGGTGCAGCTGGATTAGTCTCAGCTATTCCTTTTGGAGAACTCTATCACCTTTCTTTTTGCGCGATTACTACGCTTTTGAGCATCGGAGTATTAGTTGCTTCAGCTGTTGCGCTGGGCCTCGCGTTTGACAAGAATGGTAGCGATAAATTTAGAATTGGTAATCAGTATACAATTCAATACAGCATGGGTCAAAGAACCCATTTTACTATTGAGGGATGGACGTGCCAGGTGAAAGACTCATTCGCGCCGTATCAACGTCGTAGGATTGGATTCGGTCCCATTTGCCATGATATGGTATGTCTTCTTTAGCAGTGTTTTTTAGTGGAAATTACTAATTCGTGTTTGTTTTCCCCGACAGAGAACCTCAAAATACTTGACTATTCCTTTGCTTGTCGTGAGTGTTTTCTTGGCGGGCTCAGCTGTATTTGCCTTCGTGAAACTATGGAAACGGTCAAGAAGCAGCAAAAGACTTCAGCAGTTGCAGATGGAGCAACAACATTAAGAACTGCAGACGATGTTAGATGACTTATATAAGATGTTATGATATCAGTGTGGAAAGTAACTTAGTCTGGGATGATCATGGAACGGAATTTGAAATTTGGGAAGTAACTTCTTTAACTTTGTAACAATATTTTATTCCGGCTTGAAAATTAAAGTGGCTATACAAATTTCCCTTCTTGGCGTTCTTTGGCTTGCTTGTTTCTGGTGAGGCTCACAAGGTCGCAAGCCGACGATCCCAGTTGAGTCCATCGATCAACAAATTTGGGACGGAATTGTTTCGGAGAAGGAAAATAAAGCCAATCTGAGTTCCAAGTTGCAATCTACTGGGTCCAAGCACCGCCATATATTTATGGCAAAGCAATAAACCTTGGAACATAACACTGGGTCAACCGTACCAGCCCATGACAATTGATATGAGAGTTCCTTCACTCTCTTTTCAAAATAATTACTCACCTAGATGTAGTTCCCCTCGTCGGCTGTCAAAAGAATGTACGCCTACATTTCCTGACCTTCCACTTGTTACATACCAGGAAGGCAGCTAGTGTATTGCCAATGTCTTCGAGAAATTTGTACCAGATAAATGACCCAAATAGGGTCTCCAAGTGGTTTGAACACCAAACGAGTGGAGGCACTACACTACCTTCTTTCCTAGCTTAATTCAATCATCATACCGTCTTCTTCATGAGCCAAAAGTAGGTACAAATTTGAATCACAATGCTTGAGATTTGCGCGTGTTCAGTTATCCAGCATATCTATCCACAGGAGGTTCCTTGACGCAGCAAAACTGGTCAAAGGATTTCACTTTTGTAGCTACCACCAAAAAATTGGTATCTTCATGTGCTTTATTACCTGGTGTTCTTTCTGTACTTATTATGTCATCAATTATTACGGGACAGAAGCTACTTGATGCGGGTATGTTGGGACGAGAGAGATGTAATGCTGGGAAGCAACGTGAACAATGATAGCAAAAAAGGAAAGCGAAGAGCCCATAGCAGCTTATTTTCTAGAAATGCGAGAATCAAAGTATTATTCATTAGAGGCTCCTAATGGCCATAAGTTATTCTTTGCCAGTAAACACAACGGGAGGCGCAGATTCCATATCATCACTGCCTGACCCCTCAATATATACTTCATCGGCCACGGCTTCAAACCTCATCTTCCGCTCCTCTTTCGTTTGATCCTTAATAAAACTGAATGCAAAGTACAGCACACTACTTAATGTGCACCCTAGTAGCCAACCCACTTGATAAACCCTTAACCATGCCATTGGCACAGAGATTCCAAATAATGATACGAACCCTGGGATAGGCAATATCACAGATATTACGTATGCTGCCGCAGCTCTCCAGTTAAGGCCATGGAAATACCAGTATCTTCCGCGTGGGTTGGAGGTATAGAGGTCTTCCACGAAAACGTTCCCTTTTCGCACGATCAGGTAGTCAGTCAAAGCTATTCCTAGGAAAGGGCCGAGGAATATCGAATAGCCACCAAGGAATCGAAGGAAGGAGGTAGCGCTTGTCAGGACCTTCCAAGGACAAATACAGATTGCAATGCAATAACCGACAAACATGCCGCGTCTGATACTCAAGAAACGGGGTAAGAAGGTTGAGACATCGGCTCCCCATGGGATAACGTTTACGCCAAGATTTGACGCCATAATAGAAAAGATAAATCCCAGTGAGACGACTGCGATTCCAGCACGAGTCCCTGCGCTCCAGTAGTGGACGAGAATAAAGTTGGATAAATCCCAAGGATTCCAAATTGCTTTTGGGAGATTCCAGCGTTGCTTCATGGCTGACGTGGCGAAGATTCCAAGGGTTGCACACAATGTGTTCCCAACTGGGAGCGCGATGAGTTGGGACCAGAGCGGCGCATTACGGGTTTGTGCGTAGCGGGCTAGATCGGGTTGATTTATTGAATTACTTGCCGTTTTGCCCATAGTTGCATTGATGCCATTGAGCATTGCCCAAGCTAGTGCGGTTCCTGTTAAGGGCTTGGATGCAAAACTCCCAGCTGTTGTCCCTCGACCTTGTAACATGCAAAATACGAACAAACCAATGACTACTGGGGGCAGTACTATGCTCTTGATAGTGTATAAAATCGTGACTTTTGTAGGGCGAATGAGCATCAAAGGCATCGTAGCGAAAAAGTATATGAGAACACCTATGAGTTGCTGGATTGTGATGTCGGAACTCTTTGGGATTGGATTGTGCATATTCATGAAGGGTTTCCCAATAATGCAGTTGAGAAGTACGGCCATAAAATATCCTCCCTGGGCGATGAGGAGAGCCATCCAAACTGTTCCGACCAGAGTCCTCACAAATACAACGAAAAATGAGCCACGCATACCCCATGCGATTCTACTTTCAACTGGAAATCCAAAATGATACGTGGCAGCGGCTCGGGAATGAGCTGCCATCCCTATGGCACCCAGGAGATGGGAAATGAATACACATATTATGGCTGGAAAGATCAGTCAAACCCAAACCACTAGTTTTGTGAAGGAACACAAACCCTGCCACGAGTTCAGACCAACCGCAATCAAAGAACTTCCTACAGACCATACTCCTGTTGAGAATCCATAACTCCACCAGAATGCTGCGTAGTTCCTCCATGTCCACGTCCAGTCCTGTGGAGGAGAAATGTCTAGATCTGCATTTGTCCACGGATTGCGATTTCCGAGACTATGGAGCCTGGATTCCTTGGTCTCAATGGCAGCGAGAAACGCTGAGCGGGATTCGAATGCTGATTGAACCTTGATAAACATTATTTCGACTGTGTAGGGCGAGCTTCTTTGCAATGGAGTATTCTAATGGGGGTCGTATCATGATATGGAGAACCTGAATGGCCCGTATCAACTTCATCTTAGTCTTCGGCGAGGAATCGGCTTTTTTACCCTATCTCAGCCCACTATCAGACAGGAAAGTGGGATACTAGAACTAAGTCGGTACCAATCAAGCAAAAGCTGTCTATGAAGGACAAGACGTATCTTGAGAGATTAGCATTTTAGATCTATTACTAATTGTTAGCCTCTGTTAAACCAACCCAAGGGAGAATACCAGGCCCAGTAAGCAGGACAATCTGATTCGTTGAAACATCACGCATCAAGATTAAGCCAATTATAAATTATTCAGGAGTGGTTATCTATTTGCCAAGCAGATTCAACTGTTGGGCTATATTCAAAAGTGGGTTTCGGATGTTGCTGGCCGTGAAGTTGATAAGATATCGATAAGATGTCAAAGTCCGGGGAACGGTTTCCCTTTGTCTCGTATTAAATATCCTCACCGCTAGACGAAATTGCTAATGTTCGAAAAGTCCAAGTAGTAAATTTACCTTGGGCCATCATATGCAGTTGGGTGAGGCCGTCGAAGCAAACCGCCTATAAACGAAAGTAGACACTTGTAGTCAGTCGAAGAGACACAGCTTAGCATCCTCAACGAAAAAACTACCAGTTGCAACAGCAAGTCAATTTTAAATATGGCGCCTTCAGCTCTTCTCCCCGAAACAGAACCTGAATATGTGGTCGTCCACGCTGGAAAGGGGACGATCAGGCGTCAAATTCTCACCGGAGACCAGAAAAAGCCCACCTTCGACACAATTCCCCAAATCGATTTCTCTAACATGAACTCATCATGCATAGAAAAGCGTAGAGCATTAGCAAAAGAAGTTGGTAACGCATTTAAGGATTCGGGATTCATGTACGCAGCCAACCACGGAATATCGGAGGTACTGCAGGATGATTTATATCGAGTTATCCAGCAATTCTTTGCTTTGCCGCTGGAGGAAAAAATAAAGGTGTGTGGCTCGATCAAAGACACAGAGGGTGCAAATAATTAATAAAAATAGATACATATCAACAAATCCGATGCCATGAAAGGATATGAGGCTTTGCTAGAGACAAAACTAGATGCGAATACACGAGGAGGCATGGCTCTCCCAGCTTCCCCTCAGATCACCGCTAACCTTTCCAGATCTCAAAGAAGCATTTTCGCAAGGAGATGATCCTTATGAAGCTGAACAAACCGCCCCCCCGGGTCTATTAGAACTTCTAGCAACTCTAGGCTTGAGCTACCCCCAGAATGGAAATCAATGGCCCTCTGAAGCCTCGATTCCAGGATTCCGTAAAATCATACATGAATACAGCGACGCTGTTCTTGATTTCAGCAAGAAACTGATGCGCCTAATTGCCCTTTCCCTGGATCTTGAGGAGAATTACTTCGACCATATGGCAGACTTTCCCATGTCATCAATTCGCGCATTGCACTATCCGTCCCAGGAAGTTGCTGGCGACATTGGGATTGGTGCCCATGCAGACTATTCGTGGTTCACACTCGTAAATCAGCTTTCTCCAACCCCTGCATTGGAGGTTTTGAACCATAATGGGCAATGGATTTCCGCGCCTCCCATTCGCAACACACTGGTTTGCAATGTCGGAGACTTCTTAGAGATGGCGACAAACAATACTTTTGTAAGTACCGTGCATAGAGTGGTGAATAAAACTGGAGAAGAGAGATACTCTATCCCGTACTTCTTTAGCCCCAGTAAAGATGTAATGATTGAGACGGTCCCGACGTGTCTAAAAGAAGGGGAGAATGGCATGGTACCTATAAGAGCGGGAAAATGGAACTGGGAGAGGTTGATGCGAGCGAGATATAAGCATCCAGCAGTCATTGCTGCGCGTGCGAACGGAGAGCTTTGATGGTATATTTTGGCAGGAACTCCCAATACTTTGGGTTGTATTCAGCATTGATTTTACTGGTTTCATTAGTAGATCTATCTTATTATGGCATCAGGCATCATGATGCGCTTATACGCTTCGAATTAAATGACAAAAGATCTCGTAAGTTGGAACAGACGCTTTGTCTAAAAGTCCATTCTGAAGCGTTGAAGTATTGAGAAATTCAAGCTGATTTGAACTTCGTAATTGGCCACGAACTGTGATGATCCGTAGTGAACTACAGATTACGCACTGCCACACTCTTTCAACTGGAATTGGATTTTCGTCGATCTTCGTCATCTTCAGGTGTGCCTTCTTTACACGCCCAAGCGTCAACAAAACGAAGTGTCTCCCGATCCCAAATTCGATTCATAATGAAGAGTCGCACTGGCACACATGCAATAATGATGACCGGGAATGCTGGAGCTGCGACGGTCAATGTGACGTAAAAGATAATGCCAGTAACTACAATCTGAAGCAATGTGTATCCATGTACTCCTCGATAACTTTTCACCGCCTCAGGTAACGGCGGAAGCTCGCTAGATGGGGTGAGCATATAGAAGAATCGAAATAGTATTGGGTTTACTGCAAGAGATTGCTCGCCCATGAATAAGAAAAGTCCAGCCAGAACGCTGGTGGGCGTGAGTCCGAGGACATGTTGAAATGGTGGACTAAGAAACAGCAGGATCCCACCGGCTTGTAGGAACGTTGACCAGCGTTGCTCATACACCTCCTGCTGTTCTCGGTGCGTGGCAGTCTGCTCACCATCCTTGCCTACAGCCATTTCAGTATATTTGACAGTATGAAGAAGCGATTCTGAATGTAAAGGGGCCTGTGGAAGTAGACCATTCGAAGGTGGAATCCCAAGAACGCCGCACAGCGCGGTGGTGGTGCCGAGAAGCACTATATCCCATGCAAATCCACCTGGCTTCTTGGTGTTGTAACGGGGCAGAGTACATATTATGCTACTGATCTCATGATCAAAATAAAACAAGATTGTGATGATTGCTCCTGGAATGATCGCGACAAAGATCCATGCAACGGGCAGTTCCCAAAAACGTACAAAGAAGACTGTTCGATCTGGGGAGCTGGGACGAAAACTCGTCTGCACAGCTAGAGTTTGACGATCAAGATCAGCTAATTCACCGATACGAGGGATGCCGATGAACAAAATGATGGAGATTGCAGCAGCGTATTCGGCAAGACCCAGTCGAATGTAACGGTGAAAAAGAGGCGCCCATGAATTTGCAGTGGAGAGAGTGACAGCGAGGAGAAATGTGCCAACGCAGCCGATGATAGAATATAGAAAGGCCGCGAAGGATAATGCTTCATGGGCACGTTGAAGCTCCTGTACTGCTTTGTGGAAGTAAATGACAGAGTTGAGCAGAGAAAATATGTCGGCCGAGAATGTGGTGACGTAGTTCATGGTGTAATCATGTGCATTGAATATTGCAAGCAGGTACTAAAATACTTAGCATTACTGATAAAACAAAAGGACTTGGTTTTGAGAATAAACTGACATGCATCCATGCTGCGTGGATCAAGGACCACGCCATAAGAGGAAGAAATTCTACCTGGATTCTCATCAGTCCCGCAGTAGCTAAATATGGCGAGTGTCTTACATGAAATGATGTTTTGCATAGCTCATATATATTTTCCGCTAAAACTGAAAAAGGGCCGGTAACTCCCAGAATGGTCAATGGTTGTATCGAGAACCTGGCTTCACAGTAAGCAATAAGACTTTGCATCTTCTAAGAATGAAAACCTACAGGCTGAAGATTAATCCACATAGTCCAGTGCTGAACACCACCTCAATCGTACCCCAAGTCTTCCCCGTTAAGACATAAAGATCGCTTGCAAATGTGATCCCAGGTAGTATGTTGGTAAAGAACACATAGACCGCACTTGCAAAGATAAGTTGGTTGAAGGTTGTCCAATCCGAAACATATCTGTGCCTAATATTCTTGATATCTTGCTTGAGAAGACGAAAAGGTCGAAGATTTCCATTAGGTGCAAACCATCTCTTCAGCTTTTTTGAAAAAGGGATTCCACCTCCATCATTTGGATCCGAGGTGATGTTTTGACATTCCTTTTCAAGCGTGATTGGGGCAAGGGGAATGTCCCCTCTCTCGACACTGGCGATGTCTTGTGCGTGATCATTTGGATTTATATTGTTGCTCAAGACTGAGACTGCTGAATTAGCGGCCGTAGGTACCATTGTTGAAGAAGAACTGTTATCAGGATCCCGAGTCCCACGGGCTTGTAGCCCATTTCCGTACTCTGTCATAGTGATCGTCGCGGTCGGTAACCCCAGAGTCAGATATGTGAGTCGCTTGATTATTTTCTTCAGCCTCTTGGAGAGATTTTGGGATATATAGATATCTATATATACCTATGTAGCATGCCAATATTACCCAAGAAACAAGCAAAAGGTACACCGACGAGTCCCACTTCTAGACGTCGCCACGTGCAAAACTTTTTTTAGCTTTTGTGATGATATACGCCAAGACTTTGCTCTCGCTTGAACGACACGACCTCACGACCCAAGCAGGACTCGCTAGAAATTCGGCTCCTGATCACTTACTTGCCCCGAGCTTGTGAGCTTGCCAGAACGTAAGACCGAAGGAAAGATTCAGCCCGCCGCACCTGCTAATTAGTGCTCCAGAGGGACATCATTAACATCGATATTGACGCTTATATTATCATCAGCAACAGGATAAATCCACATAACGCTGGAATCATGCTCTGGAAGCGCATCAAAATCACGCTTCAAATTGCATCTGGTTATAACTACTGATCTGCTTCTTGGCCTGCGCCTCGGACATATAAATTCCACCATTGTTCGTTTCCCAGGTAATAGATGCAATCTCTGTACTATTGCAGCTGCCGCTGCTATCGTCGCCTGGCTTGATAACAATATGAAGTACGTATAATTCAATGCCAAAAGTCCTTGGAGCAATATGGGATAAGTTCCGTGGCCGAGACGTAGATGTGCCATTTGCCATCCTGATCCTGGGACTCTAACCCGGCTTTGAGCTTCTCAAGGTCAGTGTCGCTGATGGGAAGACCCCATGGTACAGTGGCAGGCACCTGCATGGCGTGTAGATGATCTGTAATTGGTGTTAGCTAGCATAGGAGCGCCTAGATGGTGTTATGATGTTGGTGGCTCGCACCTCAAGAATGCTCGGGCAAGTGATCAGGGCCATAGAGAAAAAAGGGAACACGGCGGATCGAAGGAAAAGACGAGAAATGGAGACTGGGAACCGAATAAAATATACGTCGTCGAACTGATTTAAATAGAGGATTTCTTAAGTATGAGGCAGCGAGATCATCGGTTAGGCATGGGATTCAACCACAATGACGGGTATGGTTGATTAGCAAGGGAAATGTAAATGCCATCAAACCGCCCATTGCAATGTCACCGATGGGTCATATGGTGGAAAAGAAAAACAACGATAGTGCCTATGTATTTCAAGGTTGATTGGGTTTTCCATCTGAGAAACGAGTGCAGGTGAAAGGGAGGTTGTGCTGTGCTGTGCCCTTGATCAGATTAAGCATATCCAGGTTGTCAGCCTCGTCAAACACTAAACGGAAGTTTATTATTGAGGCTGGCGAGGCTGGGCTGTTGACCTATACCCATACCACCGGAAAGGACCCACTTCAAAACTTCCCATCCTCAGCCTCGTCAACCTTATATCATCACTTCATAACACTCTTTCATCCATCCCATCCCCAGCGGCGAGTCGCTTCTCCCCCTCCACGATACAAGATACACAGTACACGATGCCTCTTCGGTAGCATACACTTGATAAATCTTAAATCGACCAACAATGGCATCCTTTATTCCTCGCACAAGCTTTCCCAGCCAGCTCTCCCTCCCTCGTTCCTACTTCCTCGGCCATCATGCCGCCGGTCTCTCCAAAATGAAAACAATGCTCTCCTCCATCGACCTTATCGTCGAATGTCGAGATTATCGGGTGCCACTAACATCGCGCAATCCTCTTTTCGAATCTGTTCTTGCGGGACGAGAGCGGCTTGTGGTGTACACAAAACGAGATTTGGGTAGCAAGTTCCGTGGCGCGGATCGTACGGTATTTCGCTCCTTTCCGCAGATCTAGAGTGTAGAGCTGATTTGAAACAGCGGGAAGAAATAATAGAGAGATGGCACAAGCCGAGTCCGGTATTGTTCAGTCACGATAAATCGACGAGAGATGTAAAGGCTATCCTGGGAGTTATCAAGGACTACGCTTCACGATCTACATCACTTATCGGCTCGAGAATCCTGGTGGTTGGCATGCCAAATGTTGGGAAATCCTCACTGCTCAATGCGTTGAGATATTCGGGAACAAAGAGGCCGAAAGCTGCATCTACGGGTGCGCAACCAGGTGTGACGAGAAAAATTGCTAGTGGGGTTAAGATTGTAGATAAGGATGCCGAGAAAGGCACAGAAGGTGTATACCTGGTGGATACCCCTGGAGTGTTTGTACCGTTCGTGCCAGATGCGGAGGCCATGTTGAAGCTGGCGCTTGTTGGCTGTGTCAAAGATACGATCATTGCACCTGTCACATTGGCAGACTACTTACTATATCATCTCAACAAGAGTCGGCACAGATGGGAGATATATGCCGATTACTCTCCACCTACAAATGATATTGCCGAAATGTTGGAGGGGATGTGTAGGAAAACAGGCCGACTAGGGAAGGGTGGTGTACCCGACATCGACGCAGCTGCATTATGGTTTATCCAAAAATGGAGGAACGGGGAGATGGGCACCTTTGTCCTAGATGATGTGACCGAGGACGGGCTGCATAATAAGATGTATGAAGATATAGGGATTAGTTTGACCCAGGCGAAAGCAAGACAGAAGAGTGATAGAGTTGCAAAAACGAAACTTAGAACCCCCACTTAATGTACAAATATAATACAAATACAAATAAACAAACAACATGCACAATGGCGCAATTTTACGAATTTAACAAATGATGCCACTCGACATTTTGAAGAAAAGTCCAGTGCCTCTAATTGATATATGTGTAAATAAAATTAAAAGAATTCAGGAAATTTTTTACTTGTAGATAAAAATGATGGTGTATTGCATTCAAATTGAGACGGAATAAAGAAAGATACAAGCACTGTACGCAGTTCCTCTCGTACAGGTTTATGTTGAAGGAGAAATAAGAAATCTGGCAAACGTGTGGATGAAGAAAAATATCAAACGCCTAAATAGGTGTTCAAAAACTTTAAGAGATGACCGACCAACTCAAGGATAGATCTCTTTTAATTTAGTACTGTCACGTAAATCTTCTCTTTAAAGACTGATATAGTCCTCGCCGGCCACAACAGCATCCCCTGGACGTAATATCACAGGCTTATCATCCCATCGTAGTTTCAGATCCTCCAAACTCATGTCAAGTACACCGTGCTGAGCCACAACGGCAAATACACCCGTCACAAGAATATATTCATTCTCACGCATGATTTCTTCCTTTCCCAGCTCGTTTCGCAACATCGGTATCAGTGTCCTTTGCTCTAGCAGATTTGTGTTTGAGTCCGGTTTTAGCACGACCCCTTTCGACTCAACAGAAGTCGCAAGATCTCGAATGCCACTTGCGCCAGCCCGTGAGACCACGAGTGCTGCACCATCACTCTCATATCTTCCCTCGGTTTGCGTCTTGTTTTTTCCATCGCCATGTTGAAAATCTAGTTCTACCAACCCAAGCCCACTCTCCTTTTGCCTTCCGAAGATAGCAAAACCACCCTCCATCGTCGTTATACTGTGTTTCAAAGCCGGGAATCGGATGCGGTGTACTCTGATATGCCAGTCCGGCCACCTCTTCGTGGGTGGGATCAAGGTGGTTTCAACATTTATGTCGTACAATTTCCATGGTTTCCAAGTGCTGACCAGTGTGGGGATCTTTTGTTCGTTCCCGTCAGAGCTCATGTACAGAAGGCCCCCATTCCCAGCATGGCTGCTTTTCCATCTCACACGCCAGGTCTCCCCGTCATCGTTGCTAAGTGCTAGTGTACTATCCGGTGCCATTTGCTGAATTAACGTGCCTGTTGGGACCGAAAACGCGAATGCTGATGAGTATGCAAATTTGCAGTATTTTGCTTCTGTTGCCTTGAGAGGCCATCCGCAAAACTGGCCAGAGGACAATAGGAATGTGTGATTATTGCTATTACACACTATTTGCAAGGGCGGTTTGATTTCCTTGACTTCAAGTTCTGAATTCGGGAAGTAGAGTGGGTGTGGGAGTTCTTCACAGGTCCAGAAAGCATGGGAAGGCGGTAGACCAACGGAAATGAGAGTTTTGAGACACCAGTACACACTTTGAGGAGAGTTGTAATCCTCGCTCATATACATGTTTGGGAATGCATATCCGATATTTAATGTTCCATCTGCATGAAATATGGCTGGTTTAGCAGCCCAATATCGGAGATGACGGAGTAGAAAGCCTCTCACAACGCCTTGTGAGAGAGGATGGGGAAGTTCAACTTCAGCGTACGCTACAACGGACCAGAAGGCCCCCATCGCGAATCGATATGTAAGACTACGACCGAATGGTATTGAAGCTCCTGTTGAAAGTCAGCTTCCTCTTTCCAAAGACCAGAAATTTCAAAGAGAAACAAACCATCAGCATCAAAGTATCTCATGAGATCTAGCGCAAACAGTCCAGCTCTCTTCCTATACTTCTCCGCTCTCTCAGAATCCAGGTCGGAGGCAAATTTCACAAACAGCAACTGACTAAATTGAATGGCAAAACTCCCACTGTAATAATCTGCTTGTCTACCCCCTTCACCCCATATGCCATCAGAATTCCATCCATTTCCCTCTCCCATCTCGAAACTATCCAAGATAGCCAAATCTACGGCTATGCTTTCACGTAAGGAATCGTAAGGGACACCACATGTCTTTACAAGTGCAAGATTGGTAAGAACACGAAACCAAAGCCAGTTTGTCGTTGGTATGGCTTTCCCATTAATTCCTTGCAGCCAGGTTATCAGATGCTTTCGTGCGGTCACGGAGTCCGGGAGGAAATCTTCAGGAGCAGAAAGGAGAGCGAAACTAAGTATCTCCATTTCCACCATACGTTGATCGGTATCTTGTACATCACCCCAGTACTCATCTCTTAATTCCGGCGTGGTGCCTGCTATCAAACCTCTCGGGAAAGTTCTGAGATGCGCATCTCTTTCATTTTGATCTGGGCTTGGTGCTGAGTTCTGGAGAGCGATCAGTGGAGCAGCAACCCAGAGACTCCTCGCAAAACCTTCTAATTGAGCCGCAATCTCATCAAAGTGCGTACCGGTTTCTACGGGAATCTTTATGCGTCCTCCGCCGGGAGATTTGTAGGTATGGAGGGGGATGAGGAGGGAGTGAGAGGCGGTTACGAGATCGGCATGTGTAAGGAAAGGATTGTCACTAAAACCTGGAAGGGTCGGCATAGTAAAACCGTTAGATGTGTGAGTATGACTATAATAAATAAAACTGATGAGTATTTATTCAGAAACCATACCTTTGGTACCTAACGGTCATGTAAGAGCCTACTGAGGTGGGGAAGGATAGTGGGGTAGTTTCTTTGTGCTGCTCGGGGTATGTCCCGGTACAATGATAATCTGCGTTTGAGAGAAATTCCAGCTGTCAACCAAAGTGAGCGAATGTAACCAGCAATTATTTCTAGATCGTTCCCATTGAGATTGCTCAAAGATAAATAGGCTCTTTAGAAGAAAATGTTGTCACGTGAAAATTAGCAGCTCTCCTCACTCTTCTCACAAGTGGTCTTCTTGTAGGAAGACAAGGGAATAGTTATGTCAATGACAAGTATGAATAACGACATTTATCAGGGGTTTCTGTTGGATGAGGCTGCTTTTGAAGAGTTTCTCTCTTTCCCTGAAATTGTGTAGTCCGATCGAGGTCATTTTATTCTTGAAGCTTGAAATTCGAGTTAAGCGAAGATAAGAAAGGGGTCAATCACGTGAAGAGTGAACATTCGACTCATATGAACCGAAGCAGTAATTTTTTACTGAGTTAATTGCGATTCTTGTGGATCAAGATAATCATCTACGTCGGTAAATATTAACAGGCAGAATGTTCTCCAATGGTGCGGATTTTCTCCTTTAACCCCGCTCTCCACGGGAATATTCTCGGCCGGTGAAATTCCGACGTTCTTAACCAAAACAGCATCTCCAATGATAAACAGCCATTTTCCTAAAATCATATACTTAGAGGCGAGGCATAAATTTCAAAAACCCTTATCACCTGATCTGAAAACAGTTTTATCAATGGATAATCAAGAAGCCCATTCTTCGGATGACTCGCCAGACACGAGCTTCACCACGATATCTGAACATAATTCTCTAAAAGAGCTCTCTTCTCCGTCAAATGTATTGTCCGATTTCGGGGCTTTGTACAGCGAAAACGTGACTGCGAAGTTGTGGAGAGTGGCTGCTGCTCATGATCAAAATGTACCAACCATTCCCGCTTCTTCCACCTATATTGAAGAAAGAAACGGAGTATAACAGAAGTATAGGAACAACCAACAATATATCCACACAGCGTCCCGCAAGTTGGGACAGAGTCTGGTAAATACGAATACCGTGAAGCCGATTTCTGGACCTGTGGGTTCTTCCCGGGCTCACTCTACACACTCCTAGAACGCAGTGTCAAGTTCCCAAAGCACTTCAATGTCCCAGGTCATTTACGTCCCTCAATCCGGAATCAGCTATTGGAATTATGTCGTTATTGGGATGGACCGATTCGGGACATGGCGGGAAGAACTGACACACATGATATGGGATTTATAGTCCAGCCAGCGTTGAGGCTAGACTGGGAACTGAATGGAAATGCCAAGAGTCTGGAAAAAGTAGTGACGGCTGCACATGCATTGGCTAGTCGGTGGGATGAGAGGGTGAAGGCAATTCGTAGTTGGGATGAGGCGATAAACTATCGGTATAGTTTTGTGGATCGTGAGAAGAACTTTTTGGTCATCATTGATTCGATGTGCAGTAAGAAAAACCTCCCCCTCTTTCTGTTTCATAATATGACATATATAATTTGGCCCAGGAGCTAATCTTTTTGGAAGATTTGGATCTTCTCTGTTACGTAGGACATCACACAAATGACCCAGAACTCCTAAGAATAGCAAACGAGCACGCCTATACCATTCTCAAGCACCAACTGCGTCCCAACGGCTCAACGCACCATCTTGTCAATTTCAACCCCGCTACTGGTCTCCCACAAGGAAAGATGACAAATCAGGGATACTCAGATACGTCAACCTGGTCCCGTGGCCAGGCATGGGGAATCCTAGGTTTCGCTCAAATGTATCAGTGGACTCAAGACCCGATATTCTTAGCCACGGCAATACGGCTTGCGAATTACTTTTTGAAGCGATTGGATGAGAGTGAGGCCGCCCATGAGTGTCCGTATGTACCACTCTGGGACTTCGATGCGCCAATTGAAAACGGTGTTCCGTTGCGAGATACCTCGGCGGGATTGATTGCTGTGAATGGTATGTTGATATTGCATCAAGTTCTTGTGTTGGCACCCGAGCAAGAGGGTATCGAAAATGGGTTATTTTTGAAGAAGGCATTAAGAATTTTAAGGGAGACTGTGGAGCTGAGTTTAGATGGCGAGCAAGTGAGGTTTATCAGTGATGGTGAAGGCAAAGATGGCAGAGCAAAAGTTGTGAGCGAGGGAGGAGAGGTATTTGAAGGTGTTGTGAGAAATGCAACGGCGAATTGGAACCCGGATGCGCACAAGCCCTACAAAGATCATGGATTAGTATATGCAGATTACTATTTCTTGGAGGCAGGGAATAAGTTATTAAGATTGGGCTTGGTTTGAACTAATGTCTTAGTTATATATATTGCATATAGAAGTAAATTTAGAAGGGGAGTATCACATGTAGAGGAATGATAGGACTTCCGACTATCTCTGTGTAATTGATGAATGAACCTAGGCCAAGTTTTATTTTGGAATGACGAACAAGGAGGAGAACCTATCGCGCGGTCAAACAAAAGCTTTTTGCTGGCAACTCTGCAGTATTCACGATTGAGGTTTAGATCTAATTGGCGTAGTATTTGGTGATAATGCTCGGGTCGATTAGTCAGCCAGGTAGCTTATTCGTACACCTGCGCTTCTCCTTCATAAGCCTGCCATCCATTACCTATATTCATAGAGAAGTCGGTGCCATCTAATGTGATGATTCGATCTAATTCCAAGAACTCATTCCCGAGTAAAGTGTGCGTTATGGCTGTCAATTCATCATTTTGTGGAAACCGCTCGAATGGTACGTTGCTATAGCCGCGTGACATTGATGGCTGGCGATAAACCGGTCTACTTGACGTGAATGTTGGGCTAGGCGTACCGATATGCGTCCTGGGTGAGAACTGAGAGATGCCACTACTTGTAGGCATTTCGATATCAGCCGGAGTTTGGGGTGGGAAATGGCGACCGATAGTCGTGGTTGATATTGACTGCAGCCGCTCCCGAGGTATCGCAGCAGATGACCGGGACTCAGACAGTGGAAGTTGAAATACTCCCTTTGCTTCGTTGGAGCCGAGCTTGTAACCTAGGACTCTTGAGCAGAAGTCCTGTTCGTGTTGGGCATCTTCGTGCATCTTCGACAAATCTCGAGCATATTTTGCCGCAAGATCATGTTCATACCCTTCTACAATTCCAGGCTCTTGATTATCTCCTTCTGACTCACCACGCCATCTACGAGACATCTCTTTTAGATTTGATACAAGGTTGAAAAATTCTGGAAGCAGTGGTGTACTGGTAAAATTACAGTGAACTGAACTTCATTAGATACCGCAGCTACTTTGTGATTGAAACGTACTGAGAAGTAGCCTAGCCGCCACGAATGCACAGAAAGCAAATGGGGCATTGACTAATCCACCTATGGTGTATTTAAGGTACTTGTGGCTGATATTGGCAATTTCGATAGCTGCAAGTTGACATGTCTCGGCGCTACAAGAGCTAGGCAATCTAACAAGCTTCCAATCTGCAGGTGGATATGCGATGTGCTGGTGTAGAAGTATCATGGAACAGTCATGTGTAAGGTGAGCCAATGTTAGATTTGGGTCCATGTTGACATAACTTGGCTCTCGACTGATATTCGAGTCCTTCCATTTCTGTGGTAAGAACATCTTCCAGCTAAGCTCGAGAATTAATGATAGAGGACATCAATGGGGCAGGAAACTTACTGGACAAGTCGAAGGTCTAGTTCTTTGAATCTGGTCAACCAGCTACTCACTTCACTCCGACTCTGAAAGTCAACCTTTTGCTGAAGAAAAAATGTTGTGACTTGGCTCAGAGATTCAGTGGCCTGGTAACAATAAATTAACTCTAGATCTTACAAGAAACCCCAAGACAAAGAAGGTTGGGTTGGTCTCACCTCCACGCAGTAGGCAAATGCTCCTAAAGTCGAGACATCAACAGGTTCCGCGATAGCTGTAGATCCAGGGCTGTTCTCGGGTCGTGTATGTGGTGTTGGATAATGATCAGGTATATGTGCAATAGAGTTTCCTATTCTTCCGGCTGATTTATCCCAAATTCCAAAGAATGGAGTTGTGACGGGCTCCTGTCGAGTCCAGAAGCCACCATCGCAAGGAAGTCGTCGGTTGACAAGATCGGAAGTCAGGCTAGTGTTCCATCTAAATTCACATCAATTAAAATTCTCTAAGATATCATATCTCCTTACCCAGTGGTTATAGAGCAAAATCTATCAAGCAAGAAGATATTCCAGAAAACCCTCCTTCTCTCCTCGGCTTCAGTCCAATCATTTGGCTCATCCAGGAATGACAATGGCTTTAGCAGCGATTGCCTGGTGTCATCGTCAGGTTCGACAGTAAGTTGCAGATATTCGACAGTTCGTGTTAAAGATCCAATGATGGACCATGCCTTTGAAGACCTCCCCCCTCCGAGCTATAGCGATTAGCATAAGCACTGTTCGAGAGGACTGGAACTGTACGTGGTCGAAGGCTATCATAGCTAGTGCCTGAAGGTTTTCTACTGAGAGATCGTCAAAAGCACTCTTGAGAACCATCTTTTGGGAAGTGCAAGCAATCTCGTGGGCATCTGCCTTGGAGATGATATCAGGAGGGACTAATCGAATCGCAACATATGTCATGGCATGTAGAACTATCTCTAGCTTAATTCTCTCCTGAGTATTCTGATATCTTGCCCTGAACCGAGATTCATGAAGGAAAGGAATCCAGTGATGTGCAGTTTTGAAGTATACGCTGATTACTGTATCCAAGATTCGACTTGGCAAGCTTTCCCCCATGGGCTTTTGGGGACTACGAGGTGTGGCACTAATGTATTGGTTCCGTTCGTGGACAGAGAACTTGCGTTTTCTGGAAGCCGTATCTGATATTGAGTGGCGTGCTGCTTCTTCTAAAGATTCGTTGCTATTATTTTCAACATTTCCTTCGTCTTGCCGATCATGGGACTCTATGCATTCAGAAGAACAACAGGGGCCGTAATGTACATGATACTGAGCACTCTCGCTTTCAGGGTGACCATGATTTAGGAGTAGGTTCTCAAGCACCACTTTGCCACAAGAGATTAGCAAAATCGTAGTCAACAAACAATAGGTAATTTACTCAAGCGTTGGCTCAATCTTTCTACAGCCCCGCTTTTTAAACCTGGCTTCTGTTTCTTTCCTATATACAAACATCGTGTATCTAATAATCTCATTAGCTTGTTTCCACTTAGCCAGACAGATCCTACGAACCAAGTCTTGCACAGTTTTGACAAGTCGGTATGTCCTTCGAACATTTCATCTTCCTCTTTCTGCACGAGTCACATGCAGGCAACCCGTTCTCATCAATGGGACCAGTCGGCGGCAGCTCCATGTCGTTTGCCAAGTGGTGTTGAGATCATCCACTTTCCCCAGGGTTATTGAAGGCTAGGATTTGTTCATGTCCCAACTCCCAACGCTTGCTGTGTTGTGGCTCCTTCGAGTTCGAAGTGAGGAACGTGGAAGAACG
>Ga0247734_1001395_pt1 | contig 18408 bp, 13 predicted proteins | sample UWRJL103311B2_FD_180933 | JGI IMG/M metagenome (GOLD analysis project Ga0247734, IMG submission 180933) | Plant litter microbial communities from Arlington Agricultural Research Station in Wisconsin, United States - UWRJ-L103-311B-2 | ecosystem: Environmental > Terrestrial > Plant litter >... | reverse complement strand
ATGGGATGCCGGGAGATCCAAAAGCCGGTGAAACACTCCAGTTTAATGGATTTGTCCACGAACTACTTATCAGCCCCGTCCAGTCATAAGTTACCTGGGCGTAACTTTTTACACCAATAAAAATACTAGTAACGGCAAATAGCAGTATAAATTTTAACTTCATTCCAACGTAAATCCTAAAACCTAATAGTTGTAAGGTAATTTAGGATTTAATACGTTGGGAATAATTATGTTGTTGTAGTTAAAATTGCAATGAACAAAATGAACGAGTTTTACTAATAATAAACTAATAGTTAACAGTTGCGCTATTGGAGATTATCAGAAATCTAACTTCCAAACTATCACTTTTTTATCATCACTTGCAGAAAGCAGGTTATTTTCCTGCCAGGCCAGTTTATTAATTGAAAGTGCGTGTGAGGCGTAACCTTTTTCGCGACTGATGTTTTTGCGGAGTTTAAAATCGCGGGCATCCCATATTTTAATGCTTTTATCCATACTGGCGGTAGCAAAATAGGGTTCTGTAGGGTGGAAGGCAATATGATTTACCGCGAACAGGTGCGCGGGGATATTTTGAATGAGGGTGTATGTTTTATTATCCCAGATCTTTACCTGGGCATCTCGCCCGCCAGATACCAGGTACTCGCCGTTGGGCGAATATTGCAGGGAGAATATCGCCATGGTATGGCCTATTAACGCTTTCACAACACTGTAGTCTTCGGTATCGTAAATAACCACGCGGTTATCGCGGCAGCCAAAGGCAACCCGGTCTTCCGCAGGGTTTACGCTGATGCAGCGAATGGTATCTGAAGAGACATTGATGGTGTGCAGGAGTTCCAGCGTATTTAGGCTCCATACAGAAACGGTGCCGTCTTCCGAAGCCACCAGCAACTCATTTTTCTTGCCAACGGCTTTAATATCAAATATTGGTTTAATATGCTTGCGTAAACGGTGGGTGATCTTCTGCTCAATAAAATTAAACACCAGTACCTCACCACTACGTAGTCCGGCAAACATCAGCGGAAAACCTTCGGGGCAATAAATAGCATATATTGAAGCAGGCACCGGAAACATCACTTTAATAAAAGAGTTAGTTTCCAGGCTCCATTCCACCAGGCCTTTGTCGTTACCACCGGTAAACAAGATTCCCGGCTTTTGCGAAAGCGCCAGCGTGAAGATAGGGTTACTGTGGCCGGTGAGCTCTGCTATTTTTTCTACTGTCATGTTAGTCAATGGTCGATAGACCATAGACCATAGCCAACATCCGAAATCTATTGACTATCGACTATGGACTTATTTGTGTCTCTCTTCTAAATTCTTAGCTATGCGTTCCAGCGTCAGGTTCTTTTCGCGCAGCAGAACCAGCAGGTGAAATACCAGGTCAGATGCTTCATTGATGAGATCTGTTTCGGTTTCCGCTAAAGCCGCTATTACGGTTTCTACGCCTTCTTCGCCAACTTTTTGGGCTATTTTATTAAGGCCTTTGTTACGCAGTTTGTTTACATAAGAGCCTTCTACCGGGTTGGTGTACCTATCGGCAATAATGCCTTCCAGCTGCATAATAAAGTTCTGATTATATTCTGTTTGGAAACAGCTGCGCGAGCCGGTGTGGCAGGTAGGGCCATCAGCATTAACCTTTATCAGCAGGGTATCGTTATCGCAATCGATATTTATGCTTTTAACATGCAGGTAGTTTTTGCTGGTTTCGCCTTTGGTCCACAAGCGGTTTTTAGAGCGGGAGAAAAACGTAACCACATTTTCGGCAACGGTTTTATCGTAGGCCTCCTGGTTCATGTAACCAAGCATCAGCACCTCAAGGGTATGCTCGTCCTGTATAACTACCGGCACCAGGCCGTCTGTTTTGTTGAAATCAATGTTCATGTTTTTATATCGTTAGCTGGCGGTGCGGACACCGCCAACGGGGTATATTCTGTAAAACTACGTCATTGCGAGGTCTGGAGCAATGACGGGTAGGGGAAGCGTTATAAGGAGTTTTCTTATATCCTCACCTCTATATTATTCTCTTTTAAAACCGACTTCAAGTCTGGTATCAAAATCTCACCGTAGTGAAATACCGATGCTGCCAAAGCGGCATCAACGTTGGTTTGCTCAAAAACATCTACAAAATGCTGTACGCTGCCGGCCCCACCCGAAGCTATAACCGGGATATTCACCGCGTTGTTCACTTGTGTTAAAAATCCGTTATCAAAACCTGCTTTTGTACCATCGTGGTCCATAGAGGTGAGCAGGATCTCGCCTGCGCCACGGCTTTCAGCTTCCAGAATCCAGTCTAGGGTTTGCTTTTCTGTTGCCAGGCGGCCGCCATTCAGGTGAACAATATTTTTATTGCCAATTACACGGGTATCTACCGCTACAATTACAAACTGCACACCAAATGCTTTCGCCAGTTCGTCTATCAAAGCAGGGTTACGCACCGCCGCAGAATTGATAGAGATCTTATCCGCACCGGCATTGAGCAGGGCATCGGCATCGGCAATTTCGTTTATGCCGCCACCGATGGTGAACGGTATATTTATCTGCCGCGCAACGGATTTTACCAATTCTATCAATGTTTTGCGTTTTTCTACAGTGGCGGTTATATCTAAAAACACCAGTTCGTCGGCGCCTTGCTGCGAATAGTTCCAGGCAAGTTCTACCGGGTCGCCGGCATCGCGCAGGTCAACAAAGTTTACGCCCTTAACGGTGCGGCCGTCTTTAACATCGAGGCAGGGGATGATGCGCTTCGTTAGCCCCCCCCGCCCCCTGAAGGGGGAGCCGAATTCTGATTTTATAGTAGTCAATACTTGTTCTAATTGATTGTATATATCCTGATTTTTGAAACGTAAAATTCTGAAGCCATCCAATTCAAGATTTTGCTGTCTTATAATATCATTTGCTGCAACTTCAGAAATCTGATGAATGCTGCCATCTAATTCAATAATCAGTTTATATTGATGGCAATAAAAATCTGCGATGTAAATTCCTAAAGGATGTTGTCTTCTAAATTTAACACCGAGCTGATTCCCTTTAAGGTGTCCCCACTGTATTAACTCGGCCTGAGTCATATTATATCTTAATGCTTCAGCATTCTTAAGATCTGAGCGCCTGCACCAAGAAATAACTTTTTGCTCATACTAATTGATAGCTGTGCAATTCAAAAGCTCCCCCTTCAGGGGGCTGGGGGGCTCGCCGTTATATCGACATCAAGCTCTCCAGATTCCAGTTTTTGATATCTTCTATGCTGATGCGGTTTTCGTAAATGGCTTTGCCTACCACGCACGATTCTACCTTTATTTTGTTTAGCTGTTCGATATCTGCCATGGAGCTTACACCGCCTGATGCGATCAGTTTGATGAACGGCGAATGATCAAGCAGTTTTTCGTACAGATCTACACCTGCGCCGCCGAGTTTGCCGTCTTTATTAATATCGGTACACAGGAAACGGAAGAAGCCTAAAGCCAGGCATTTATCAACGTAATCCATCAGTTTAATGGGCGAGCTTTCCATCCAGCCGGAGTATTTAATCACTTCGTCCAGTACGTCGATAGCGATAACTACCTGGTCGCTGCATTTGTCGCGGCCGCAGATTGCTTTACTCAGGTCCTCTAAAAAAGAAGGGTTGGTGATGGCCTGTGTACCAACAATAACGCGGTGCACGCCGGCATCTATCAGTTCTTTTACTTTTTCAATGCTACGGATACCGCCGCCGTACTGTACCTGCATGTCTGTTTTTTTAATCACATCAAACAGATACTGTTGGTTGCTAAAGTCGTTTTTTGCGCCGTTAAGATCAATGATATGGATAAAATTGGTGCCGTTGCTCTGATAGCGTTCTATCATTTCTTCCAGGGTAACATCGTATTCGGTTACCTGCTGATAGTCGCCCTCACGTAGTCGTACAACCTTTTTGTCTAAAATATCAATGGCGGGGATTATATACATTGGAGTTAAATATTTGAAAAATTTTTAAGTAATTGTTCGCCAAAAACGCCGGACTTCTCGGGGTGAAACTGCACACCGTAGAAATTACCCTGCCAAATTGATGCCGAAAATTGGTTTATGTAACGTGTTGATGATAAAGTGTATAACGGGTTGTACTCAATAAAGTATGAATGTACAAAGTAAAAGTGTGATCCGGCGGGAATATTTTCAAAAAGCGGGTTTTCCTTCTCGGCAAAAACCTGGTTCCAGCCTGTGTGCGGCACCTTGAAATTTGCTGTGTTGGGGAACTTTAAAGTTTTAATGGGGAAGAGGCCCAACAGGTTGGCATCGCCTTCTTCGCTATAGGAAGTAAGCAGCTGCATACCTACGCAAATGCCCAACGTAGGTTTATTGAGCGCCTTAATAGTAGGCACCAGCCCGGTGCTTTCCAGCTTGTGCATGGCTGCGCCCGCATGGCCCACGCCGGGGATAATGTAGCGGTCGTAATGCTCAAAATCAGCCTCGGTATTGATCATGCCGTAAGCAATGCCCAGCCGCTCTAACGTAGCAGTAAGGGAGAAAATATTGCCGGCTCCGTATCGGATAATGCCAATAGCCGAGCCCCCCCCGCCCCCTGAAGGGGGAGCTTTTGAAACGCTTGGTGTGTTTATTATATCGTTTGTTGCCATGTTATTAAATACTGCTCCCCCTTTAGGGGGCTTGGGGGGCTCACCTTTACAAAAGTCCTTTAGTACTCGGTAAAACCATCTTATTTACATCCCGCTTTACGGCCATTTTAATGGCTTTGGCAAAGGCTTTAAATATAGCTTCTATTTTGTGATGTTCGTTTTGTCCTTCCGCTTTTATATTCAGGTTGCATTTTGAGGCATCGCTGAACGATTTAAAAAAGTGGTAGAACATTTCTGTAGGTACATCGCCAACCTTTTCGCGTTTAAAATCTGCTTCCCACACTATCCAGTTACGGCCGCCGAAATCAATAGCAGCTTGTGCCAGGCAGTCGTCCATCGGCAGGCAGAAACCATAACGTTCAATGCCCATTTTATTGCCTAAAGCTGCTGCAAAAACCTCGCCTAAAGCAATGCCGGTATCTTCAATGGTGTGGTGTTCATCAATATGCAGGTCGCCTTTGGCGGTTACCTCCAGGTCGATACCGCCATGGCGGGCTATCTGATCCAACATATGATCAAAGAAGTGCAGGCCGGTTGATACTTTGGCTTCGCCGGTACCATCCAGGTTTAATTTGATGTAGATATCGGTTTCCTTAGTAGCACGGCGATGCTCAATAACACGCTCGCCCAGTTTTAAAAACTCATAGATCTCTTTCCATTCTGTAGTTTGCAGGGCTACTACACCGGCTATATCGTTATCGATTTCAGGATTAAATTCCTTATCGCCCAAGCCCGATTTATTATTGATCCAGATGGCTTTTGCGCCCAAATTTTTAGCCAGCAGTACATCGTTCTTACGATCGCCAATGGTGAATGAGTTCTTAAGGTCGTATTTATCAGCATCTAAATACTGCGTTAACAAGCCTGTAGCCGGTTTACGGGTAGGGGCATTATCGGCAGGAAATGTGCGGTCGATAGCCTGATAAGTGAATTTTACACCTTCGTTTTCAAAAGTTTTCAGGATAAAATCGTGCACCGGGTAAAAGGTATCTTCCGGGTAAACCGAAGTACCAAGGCCATCCTGGTTGGTAACCATTACCAGCTCAAAATCCAGCTCGGCTGCAATTTTGGGCAGGTACTGCAAAGCGGCCGGGTAAAAAGTAAGCTTGGCGAACGAATCTATCTGTTCATCGGGTGTTTCGTTGATCAGGGTACCATCGCGGTCTATAAAAAGTACTTTCTGCAGGTTGCTCATTAGTTGTATTGCTGTAGGGTTTCAATCAGTAATTTATTCTCTTGCGGTGTGCCGATAGTAATGCGCAGGCAGCCCTCGCAAAGCTCCACTTTAGAGCGGTCGCGGATGATGATGCCATGCTGCACCAAAAAGTTGTAGATGCCTTTTGCATCGGTAGTTTTTACCAAAATAAAATTGGCATCCGATGGATAAATATCCAGCACGAAGCTAAGATCCTTTAGGATAAGCACCAGTTTATCGCGCTCGGCAAGGGTTTCTTTTATCCATTCGTTTACCTGGTGCACATTTTGTAATGCCTGCAGCGCCAGTTGTTGTGAGGACTCATTTACGTTATACGGCGGCTTTACGCGGTTCATCACCTCGATGATCTCCTCGCTGGCGAAAGCCATACCTACGCGCAAACCGGCCAAGCCCCAGGCTTTGGAGAGGGTTTGCATTACCACCAGGTTGGCGTATTCGGTAAGCTCCTGTATGAAAGTTTTCTGTCGGCTAAAATTAATATACGCCTCATCAACCACCACAATGCCGTTAAAGTTGGCCAGCAGGGTTTCAATATCCTCGCGGTTAATAGAGTTGCCTGTAGGGTTGTTAGGCGAGCAGATGAAGATCAGTTTGGTGTTTTTGTCTATAGCTTCGGCAATACCTTCCAGGTTTAGCTGATATTCTTCGGTAAGCAGTACTTTGCGGGCCTCCACATCATTAATATTGGCCGATACCTGGTACATACCGTAGGTAGGCGGAACGATGATAACGTTATCTACCCCAGGGTTACAAAAACTGCGGAACAGGATATCGATAGCTTCATCGCTACCGTTACCTATGAAGATGTTGCGGGCCGGTACGCCTTTAATTTCGCTGAGGCGCATTTTAACGGCATACTGCATAGGATCGGGGTAGCGGTTAAACTGCTGCGCCAATGGAGAGCCAAATGCGTTCTCGTTTGCATCTAAAAAAACACTCGCCTCACCCTGGTACTCATCACGTGCGGAAGAGTAGGGGGTTAGGTTTTTAATGTTCTCCCTAAGGAGGTTATTGATATTGTACATTGTGTTGTTCTGTTAAACTATGTCATTGCGAGCGATAGCGTGGCAATCTCCTCGCGTGCATAGCGGCCATGCATTGGCGACAAGGTTGCCGCGTCGCTGCCGCTCCTCGCAATGGCAAATTTTACTATTGTTTATTCATCCTCACGCTCACCGCGTTCCTGTGCGCATGCAAACCTTCCATATCGGCTAATATTTCTACCGACGGACCTATGTTTGCTATTCCCTCTTCTGTTAAATACTGAAAGGTGATCTTCTTCACAAATGAATCGACCGATACGCCCGAATACGCCCTTGCATAGCTGCTGGTTGGCAGCGTATGGTTGGTGCCAGATGCATAATCGCCGGCGCTTTCGGGGGTTAAATTACCCAGGAAAACCGAACCTGCGTTAATTATCTTTGGTGTTAGCTGCTGCCAGTTGGTTGTGGCTAATATCAAATGCTCGGGCGCGTACTGGTTGCTAAAATCCATTGCCTCATCCAGATTGTTGGTGATGACGATGTAGGAGTTATCAATTGCCTGGCGGGCAATTTCGGCGCGTGGTAACACGGCCAATTGTTTTTCAACCTCGGCTAAGGTTTGCTGCGCGATGCTTTGCGATGTGCAAACTAAAATCGACTGGCTATCTATCCCATGCTCGGCCTGTGCCAGCAGATCGGCAGCTACGTAGGCTGGTTTGGCGCTTTCATCAGCAATAACCAAAACCTCTGACGGGCCGGCAGGCATATCTATAGCCGTGGTAGTGGTAGACTGGATAATGGTTTTTGCCTTAGTGACAAACTGGTTACCGGGGCCAAATATCTTATCTACTTTGGCAATGCTTTCTGTACCGTAAGCCATGGCCGCAATAGCTTGCGAGCCGCCTGCCAGGTACACCTTGTCAATCCCCAGCATTAATGCCACGTAGGCAATAAAGGCGTTCACTTTACCATTTTTTTGCGGGGGCGAGCATACTACAATTTCGATGCAGCCAGCTATCCTTGCAGGGATGCCCAGCATCAGGAAAGTAGATGGCAGCACAGCCGTACCACCGGGAATATAGAGGCCAACCTTTTCAATAGCCCGTAATTCGCGCCAGCAGGTAACACCCGGCATGGTTTCTACCTTGTCCTCAGTTTTTAATTGCGCTTTGTGAAATTTGTAAATATTGGCATAAGCCACCTGCAAAGCCTCCTGCTGATCGGCAGATACCGCGGCAGCAATTTCCTCCAGTTCAGTTTTATCGAGGTATAGCTTGTTTAGCTCCACCTTGTCAAATTTGTGGGCGTAATCCAGCAGAGCACGGTCGCCATGTTGTTTTACATGGTCTATTACATCTTCAACCAGCGTTCGGATCTCATTCGCCGGGTCAACGTTACGCTGAACAAGGCGTTGGACGTCTGCTGAAGTTAAGTCTGAATAATTGTAAGTTTTCATATGGCCTCACCCCAACCCCTCTCCAAAGGAGATGGGCTTTTTTATGTTAAATCCCTACTTAAAGTCCTCTCCTTTGGAGAGGATTTAGGAGAGGCATCTATAAAATTATCTTCTCAATAGGCATTACCACAATGCCTTGTGCGCCCGCTTGTTTCAGCTGGCTTATGCGGTCCCAAAAATCGCGTTCAGGGATCACGGTGTGCACCGCTACCCAGTCGGCCTCGGCCAATGGCACTACCGATGGGCTTTTTACGCCGGGTAATAAAGCTGTAACAGCCGCCAGGTTTTCTTTCAGAACGTTAAGCACCACGTATTTAGTCTCTTTGGCACGCAGTACCGATTGAATCCGCTGGATAAGTTCCTGTATCAGATCGTCGTTCTCGCTGCCTTTGCTGCCTATCAGTACCGCTTCGCTGCTCATTACATCGGCAAACGGAACCAGCCCGTTGCTTTTTAATGTGCCGCCGGTTGATACCAAATCGCAGATGGCATCGCTTAGACCTAAACCCGGGGAGATCTCTACCGATCCGGAGATGGTGCGGATATCAGACGTAATCCCCTGTTCTTTTAAATATTTCCCCAATATTACCGGGTAGGTGGTGGCAATGGCTTTACCGTTCAGATCGGCCAGGCTGGCTATGTTGTTGTTATTAGGAACAGCAATTTTTAGCGAGCATTTACCAAAGCCAAGGCGTTGCAGATAAGCTACTTCAACCTCGGTTTCCTGTATTACGTTGTCGCCAACAATCCCCAGGTCTGCAATACCATCCTGTACGTATTCGGGGATATCGTCATCGCGTAAAAAGAGAATTTCTAAAGGGAAATTTGATACGGGAGAGATGAGCGAGCTTTTATAATTTTCAAAATTTAAGCCGCAATTCTTCAATAATTCAACGGATTTTTCGTTGAGCCGACCCGATTTTTGGATCGCTATTTTTAGTGTTTTCACAAAATGATTTTAAGGTACTATAATAAAAAGCGGAGGCTGTTATTTCGCGTAGAAACATACATTATCTATTCATCACCGGGTGGTGATGGTGCAAATGCAGATGATGTTGTTTGTACAATTCCATTTTTTGTATAGTAATACTATAGATGAGCGATGCAAATATAGGGAGTAGATTGAGAAATCAAAGTTTCTGAATCAGAATTTTTCACAATTAGCGATAAGGGGTGTTCAAGAAGGCTTTGCCATTTTCAAAATTTTAGAATTTCCAGAATGAGATTTATGATTGATCTGACATTCTGTTAATTCTTTAATCCTGCAAATTCTGATTCCGACGAATACTCATATATCGCTCCGCCTTCAAATTCTTTCAATAGTTTCAGCGGTTTTACCTTTTGAATGTCTTTAATGTTTATCAGCTCTGGGTTTTCCAGATTGTTGAACCAAATTAAATAGAAATGTTTTAACTCGTAAAACTTGGCTACGTCCTTTTTAAAGAACCGGTGCGGCACCAGGTAGCTGGACATGCCCGAGAAGAAGTACACCGCCTCGTGCGCGTCGGTATAGATATTAACCTTTGGGTCGAACTGGGTTTTATCTATCGTGCGCAGGTAGTTGGCAAACTCCGATTCCTGCCAGCTGCTGTCGGTGTAGCCGGGCGCACCGTAGTCATCAGCCACCTGGTCGTGGTAGCGGTCGAGGTCTATCGTAAATTCACGAGCAATAAAGCCCAGCATCAGTATAGTTAATAACGAGCCTACTATTAAACGAGTTTGTTTTACCTGTATGCTCTTTAGCCATAACAGGCCCCAACTGGTGTAACCCCATATGGCGGTAACATATAAAGGTGAGAGTAAACGGCTGTTGATGCGCTCGTACCTTGAAAAGGTTGACGAAAGGATAATGAACAAGCCGTACACCAGCGAGAACGTTATAGCCAGGTTTTCGTAACTGTTTAAATGCCTGCGATAATAATTATAGGCTAACGCGATGATGAAGCCTAAAAGCATTACGGTGGCAATAGGCGTAGCCAAGTAATATTGCGCAGGGGAGAAGCCCATCCAATCGCACATTACGGTGCCAAAGTAGTACAGGTTTTTACCGAATGAAGTGATAGAGGGCTCGCGCGGACCGGTTACCGTGCCCGACATATAGGCATTGAACACCAGATTACTCACCAGCAGCGTAATAGAAATAAAGCCGAAGATGAGGATGTGCGTTATCTTCTTGCCGATGGTAAGCGTCCTGTCCAGCAGAAGCAGTAAACCGCCGGTACCTATAATGGTAACCGCGGCGTAGCGGGTAACACAACCAATAGCTGCAATACATGCCGCTACTATAAGCCATTTACCGGCGTGGGTATTTAAATATTGTTTAAAGGCAATGATGAAGAAGAGCACTTCGAGGATGAAGAGCGTTTCCGACCATAAATAAGAATAGATCTGCAGCAAACCCGGGCTAAGCACTATTGCCGTTAGCACCAGCCATTTATAAAGCTGCGATGCAGGGGCAAAGCGGTTCATAATCCACCCGGCGGTGAACAGCAGCGATGCAAACAGGATGCTGTTGAGGATAGCCCCAAAAGCAACCGGATCGATATGCGTTACGGCCATTATACTCCCCAAAAACAGGGGATAAAACACCGGGAAATCAACAATGGGGATGTGGTTGAAGGTTTTTAAAGTGCCTTCTGCGGTAAAACTGCGGGCCGCGCTGGTGTACATAATAGAATCGGGCGAGATGCCGATACCACTGTAACTGGTGAACAGGCAAATCAAAAAAAAGGCAGCGGCACAAGCTATTAAGCTATCATAATCTTTTATGGAACGGGATAAAGCCATTATCGTGTAAAAGGATATAAGGGCAAAATTGTTTTAAGTCTTTGGCAGAATTAACCACAGATACCACAAGAATAAAATACAGGGAGCACGGATGGTATATTTCTCTGTGCTCCCTGTGAAAACGATATTATCTATGTAGTTTATATAATGAAACTTAATCTATCAGATCCAACACGGTGCTTATTGGTTGGTCGCTATCTATTAATATACCTTTTACGCCGGCTGCGGTGCCAGCCTCTACATCGCGCTCGCGGTCGCCAATAAAGTATGATTTTGATGGATCGATGTTATATTTTTCTATGCCCTGGAATAGCAAGCCCGGTTTTGGTTTGCGGCAATCGCAGTCGCCGGTAAAGTTGGGGTGATGCGGGCAAAAAAAGAAGTCGGTAATTTCTACACCATGCTCGTGGTACACCTGTTTAAGGTGTGCGTGCATCTTGCCCAGTTCGGCCAAATCATACCAACCCTTGGCAATACCGCCCTGGTTGGTGGCAACCAGTAACATATAACCACGATCCTGCAGGGTTTTAAGTGCATCAAAATTATCCAGCACATGAAAATCTTCCAGGCGGCAAACGTAATCGCCCATCTCTTTATTAAGTACCCCGTCCCTGTCTAAAAATACGGCTTTAATTTTCTCCGGCATATGATTATAGTGTATGTTATGTGTGGCGCAAAAATACTTTAATAAGCTTATTTGCTATGTGTGCATATTAAACAATGTCATAAAATTAACATATTCGTATATTAAGTAGATGATTTTTGTCGACATTATAATAATTTAACTTTAAATGCACATTGTTTTAATAAATTTAAAAAAATTGATAGTCGTTTTTTAAAAATATTATAATTCGTTAATTTCGTTATTACCCGTATCGTAAACAAACGGGTAAAAGAAATGGATCAAACTGATGGCAACCAGCAGGGCCTTTACCGGCCGGAATTTGAACATGATTCGTGCGGAACTGGGTTTATAGCCAATATAAACGGACATAAAACGTACAATACTATTAATGATGCGCTTACCATGTTAGAGAACATGGAACACCGCGGCGCTTGCGGGTGCGACCCGGAAACCGGCGATGGTGCAGGTATCTTAATACAGCTCCCCCACGAGTTTTTAATGGAAGAATGCTCTAACCTCGAGATCAGCCTGCCCGAACCGGGTGAGTATGGTGTAGGGATGATATTTTTCCCTAAAGAGCCTGCCTTAAAGAAGGCATGCCGTACCATTATTGGCAATGCTATTGAAAAGTTAGGCCTTCATAAACTGGGGTATCGTAAGCTTGTGGTAGATTCTACCGCAATTGGCGAAACCGCCCGCCAGGCCGAGCCGGATGTGGAGCAGCTTTTTGTTTCGAGGCCGCACCATATTACCAATGCTGAAGATTTTGAGCGTAAGCTATATATATTAAGGCGCTATATTAATAAAACCGTTACTGAAACGGTACCGGCTGCCAGCGAGTATTTTTACTTTACATCGTTATCGTGCAAAACCATTGTTTACAAAGGGCAGGTAACCACCTACCAGCTGCGTAAATATTTTGCCGACCTGGCAGATCCGCGGATGGCATCAGGCTTCGCCATGATCCACTCCCGTTTCTCTACCAATACTTTCCCATCATGGAAACTGGCTCAGCCGTTCCGCTTAATTGCGCATAACGGCGAGATAAACACCCTTACAGGTAACTTAAACTGGTTCTATTCGGGCTTAAAATCATACGTATCATCTTACTTCACGGCAGATGAAATGGATATGTTATTGCCTGTGATAGATAACAACCAGTCGGATTCTGCCTGTTTGGATAACATCATCGAGATCTTGCTGCACAGTGGCCGCTCATTACCACACGTAATGATGATGCTGGTGCCCGAGGCATGGGATGGTAACGAGCAGATGGACCCAATTAAAAAGGCGTTCTACGAGTATCATGCTACCTTAATGGAGCCGTGGGATGGCCCGGCCGCTATTACCTTTACCGATGGTAAACTGGTAGGCGCCTTGCTTGATCGTAACGGATTACGCCCGCTACGCTACGTAATTACCAATGATGGCCGTGTTATTGCTGCCTCAGAAGCCGGTACCCTTACTATCGACGAAAGCACTGTAGTGCGTAAAGGACGTTTACAGCCCGGCAAAATGTTGCTGATTGATACCGAAAAAGGTAAGATCATCACCGACGAAGAAATTAAGAAACAAGTAACCTCCCAGCAGCCATACGGCCGCTGGTTAGAAAATTATAAGATCCAGCTAGGCGAACTGTCTGAGCCGCGTTTGGCTTTCGCAAGCTTATCGCCCGATTCTGTATTCCGTTACCAGCAGGTGTTTGGTTACAGCCGCGAGGATATCGATACCATCATTAAACCAATGGCTTTAGATGGTAAAGAACCGATAGGATCTATGGGTACTGATGTGCCTTTGGCAATCCTGTCAGACAAGCCTCAGCATCTTTCAAGCTACTTTAAGCAATTCTTTGCACAGGTTACCAACCCGCCGATAGACCCTATCCGCGAGCGTTTGGTAATGAGTTTAGCTACCTTTATCGGTAACAATGGCAACCTGCTGGATGAGGATAAAATGCATTGCCATTGCGTAGTGCTTAATCACCCTATATTAAAGAACCACCAGCTGGAAAAACTGCGCAGTATTGATACCGGCCTGTTCCATGCTAAAACGCTGCAAACTTATTTTAACGCAGATGGCATGCCTGGCTCGTTAGAAAAAGGTATTGCAAGGCTTTGCCGCTATGCAGAAGATGCTGTTGACGATGGCTTTGAGGTACTGATCCTGAGCGACCGCGCTGTAGACTCTGAACATGCACCTATCCCAATGTTGCTGGCGGTTTCTGCCGTGCATCACCACCTTATTAAAAAAGGCCGTCGTGGTGCTGTTGGTTTGGTTGTGGAGACAGGAGATGTTTGGGAAGTTCACCACTTTGCTACTTTGCTGGCATTTGGTGCAACAGCCATTAATCCATACCTAGCGCTTTCTACTATTGAGACTTTGAAAGATGCCGGTAAATTAGAAACCGATCTTGATCTTAAAACGCTTTATAAAAACTACGTAAAATCGGTAAATGATGGCTTACTGAAGATCTTCTCTAAAATGGGGATCTCTACTCTGCAATCATACCATGGTTCGCAGGTGTTCGAGATCCTGGGGATCAATAAAACAGTTGTAGATAAATATTTCTCGGGAGGTGTTACCCGCATTGGCGGTTTAGGCCTTGATGAGATTGCCCGCGAAGCGCTGTGCAAGCACAAAATTGGTTTCGGCAGCAGCTCTAAAACCGAGGGTCGTTTACTGCCCGAGGGTGGTATTTACCAGTGGAAACGCAGGGGCGAGGCTCACCTGTTCAACCCGGATACCGTTCACTTACTGCAACATGCTACCCGCAGCAACAGCTATGCGGTTTATAAAAACTATGCTGCCAAAATAAACGAGCAGACCGAGAAGCATTACACCATCCGTGGTTTGCTTGATTTTGCCCACCACCGCGAAGCTATCAGCATTGATGAGGTTGAACCGGCAGAAGAGATCATGAAGCGTTTTGCTACAGGCGCGATGTCATTCGGCTCTATATCGCACGAGGCTCACAGCACCATGGCTATCGCCATGAACCGTATAGGCGGTAAAAGCAATACCGGCGAAGGCGGCGAGGACGAACTGCGCTATGAGAAAATGCCAAACGGCGATTCGATGCGTTCGGCTATCAAGCAGGTTGCTTCGGCACGTTTTGGGGTAACTTCAAACTACCTCACCAATGCCGATGAATTACAGATAAAAATGGCACAGGGCGCTAAGCCCGGCGAAGGCGGCCAGCTGCCCGGCCACAAGGTGGACGACTGGATTGCTAAAACCCGTCACTCTACACCGGGTGTAGGTTTAATTTCGCCTCCGCCGCACCACGATATTTATTCCATTGAAGATCTGGCCCAGCTGATCTTCGATCTGAAGAACGCTAACCGCGCTGCCCGTATCAACGTTAAATTGGTATCAAAAGCAGGCGTAGGTACCATTGCAGCAGGTGTGGCCAAAGCACACGCAGATGTTATTTTAATTGCCGGTTACGATGGCGGTACAGGTGCATCGCCTATTAGCTCGGTTAAACACGCAGGCTTGCCATGGGAGCTTGGTTTGTCAGAAGCACACCAAACCCTGGTGCGCAACAAATTGCGCAGCCGTGTAGTATTACAAACAGATGGACAGTTAAAAACTGGTCGTGATTTGGCTATAGCTGCCCTGTTAGGCGCAGAGGAGTGGGGTGTTGCTACCGCAGCTTTAGTTGCAGGCGGCTGTATCATGATGCGTAAATGCCACTTAAACACCTGCCCGGTTGGTGTTGCCACGCAAGATCCTGAACTGAGGAAATTGTTCAGTGGTAAGGCTGATCACGTAGTAAACCTATTCCGCTTTATGGCAGAGGAGCTGCGCGAGATCATGGCCGAGCTGGGCTTCCGTACCATTAATGAGATGGTTGGTCGTGTACAATTCTTAAAAGTGAGAGATAATATCCAAAGCTGGAAAGCTAAAAAGGTTGATCTTTCTGCTATTCTTCACCCGGTTACCAATGCTAAAGGCTTAACGCTTTACAACAGCGAGAAGCAAGATCATGGTATGGATGCCATTATCGACTGGAAATTGCTGGAGAACGCAAAAGCCGCGCTGGAAGATAAAACCCCCGTATTTGCTACTTATGATGTTATCAACGTAAATCGTACCATTGGCACGCTGCTGTCTAACGAGATCTCTAAGATCTACGGTTCGGCAGGTTTACCGGATAATACTATCAACTATAAATTTAAAGGTTCTGCAGGCCAAAGCTTTGGCGCGTTCACTACTAAAGGGATCTCTTTTGAACTGGAAGGCGAGGCTAACGATTACGTAGGCAAGGGCTTATCTGGCGCGCAGCTGGCTATTTATCCGGATGCAAAGGCAACCTTTAAATCTGAGGAGAACATCCTTATCGGTAACGTTGCGCTGTATGGTGCTACATCGGGCGAGCTATTTGTAAGAGGTATGGCAGGCGAACGCTTTGCTGTACGTAACTCGGGCGCAACAACGGTTGTAGAAGGTATTGGCGACCACGGTTGCGAGTACATGACCGGTGGCCGTGCGCTTATCCTGGGTGAAACAGGCAGAAACTTTGCAGCCGGCATGAGCGGCGGTTTAGCCTGGATCTACAACCCTAACGGCACCTTTGCCGATAACTGTAACAAGGAGATGGTGGATCTGGATCCGCTATCGATACAGGATGAGGAGCAAATCATCGCGCTGCTTAAAAAACACATTAATTTAACAGGTAGTAAAGTTGCACAAAGCATTCTTAAAAACTGGAACAAGGTTTCCGGCCAGTTTATTAAGGTATATCCAAAAGAGTACAAGAGGGTGTTAGAGGCAAAACAATATCAAACAATCAGCTAATTTTTATGGGAAAAGCTACAGGATTTCAGGAATTTAACAGGGAACTTCCCCAAAAAACGCCGGTTGCCGAACGGGTAAAAAACTACAACGAATTTGTAGGCCTTTATTCCGACGAGAAATTGAACCAGCAATCGGCACGCTGCATGAACTGCGGCATACCTTTTTGCCACAATGGTTGCCCGCTGGGTAACGTTATCCCCGAGTTTAACGATGCAGTATATCGCAAAAACTGGGGCGAAGCGTACCAGATACTATCATCAACCAATAATTTCCCCGAGTTTACCGGCCGTATCTGCCCTGCACCATGCGAATCGGCATGCGTGTTAGGCATTAACAAGCCACCGGTAGCTATTGAAGAAATAGAGAAACACATTATAGAGGTAGCTTACTCTAAAAACATGGTTAAACCGCTTGCCCCGTTAATTAAAACAGGCAAAAAGGTAGCCGTTGTAGGTGCTGGTCCTGCTGGTTTGGCTGCCGCAGCGCAGTTAAGCAAAGCAGGCCATAAAGTAACCGTTTACGAGCGCGACGACCGCCCGGGTGGGTTACTGCGCTACGGTATCCCCGATTTTAAACTGGAGAAATGGGTGATCGATCGCCGTATCCAGATCATGGAAGAGGACGGTATAGAGTTTAAATGCAACGTAGAAGTAGGTAAAACCATTGGTGCCGAAGAAGTTGTACGCATCCACGATGCTGTTGTATTAGCAGGCGGTTCAACTATTCCGCGTAACCTGCCTATCCCGGGCCGCGAGCTTAAGGGTGTGCATTTTGCAATGGACTTTTTAAAACAACAGAACAAACGCGTTAGCAACACCAGCTTCGAGATGGAGGATATCCTGACTACGGATAAAGATGTTGTGGTAATAGGCGGTGGTGATACCGGCAGCGACTGCGTGGGTACATCAAACCGCCAGGGTGCACGTTCGGTTAAGCAGTTTGAGGTAATGGTGCAGCCGCCAACGCAGCGTACCGCACACATGCCTTGGCCAACTTATCCAATGGTAATGAAAACCACCAGCTCGCACGAAGAAGGTGCTGATCGCTTTTGGGGTGTAAACACCAAAGAGTTTTTAGGCGACGAAAATGGCGAGCTGCGTGCTTTAAAAGTATGCGATGTAAGCTGGGAGATCGACGTAATGGGCAGGCCTATCAAATTTGCCGAAGTAGAAGGTTCTGAGCGTGAGATCCCTTGCCAAAGGGTGTTCCTGGCTATGGGTTTTGTAAACCCGCAGTTTGAAGGCGCTCTACAGCAATTAAATGTTGCCCTTGATGAGCGTAAGAACGTAAAGGCTAAAGAAGGTATTTACCGTACAAACGTAAGCAAGGTATTTGCAGCAGGTGATATGCGCCGCGGACAGTCTTTGGTAGTATGGGCCATCAGCGAAGGCCGCGAAGCCGCACGTAAGGTTGATGAGTTCTTAATGGGCCACAGCAACCTGGAAAGCAAAGATGCCGTAAACCAGTTTGAACAAGTATTTTATTAATAGCCTGGTTAGATATAACAAAAAAGTCGCTCTATCAGAGCGGCTTTTTTGCTTTTATATAGTGTATGATTTACTTATCCGATGGGTTCTTTTTACCGGCCAGCAGCATCTCCAGCATCTTAGCGGTGCGGTTACTGCGGGTTTGTTGCTGCTTGGCGCTCAGAATCCACACCACATATTCCTTTTTGTGTGAGTAAGCCAGTTTGTTAAACCCTGCCAGGCTTTCCGGGGCAGTTTTTAGCAGGTCTTCTACATCTTCGGGCAGGGTAACCAGTTTTTTATCCGGGTTGATATAAGCTGAGTAATCGTTCTCTTTGATAGCTGCTTTGCCGGCATCTGATTTCTTAACCAGGTTTTCAGGACGGAAACGGAGAGCAGTCCACACGTTATTAATGGCAGCCGAAGCTACCGGGCGAAGGCCGTGTTTGGCAGGTGCGTCCCAGCTGC
>Ga0247734_1001394_pt1 | contig 18409 bp, 16 predicted proteins | sample UWRJL103311B2_FD_180933 | JGI IMG/M metagenome (GOLD analysis project Ga0247734, IMG submission 180933) | Plant litter microbial communities from Arlington Agricultural Research Station in Wisconsin, United States - UWRJ-L103-311B-2 | ecosystem: Environmental > Terrestrial > Plant litter >... | reverse complement strand
CCAGTAAGTTACCCTAAGTTACCAATTCGATATTTCGCTGATTCTCTATGACTTTTTCCGACACTGCCGCCGCCGTATAACTGTGTATGGAAGTTTGGCAGAGAAGCGTAATGGTAGCACCATCTTGACTACTTTTGAAGTTTTGGGAATATACTCGACAATTGGAAGAAACGACACAAAGGTAACTAGACGTTCGACATGGCGACTGAAAGCGTGGTGAGTTTGGATTTGTTATTTTGATCGTAGGGAGTTGTTGGATTGTCAGCGTTAAGGATGAAGGATTACTTCTATACAATCCGAGCTTCCAAAGTCAATGACAGTCACACACAGTCACACCGGCAAGCCAGAGTCAGACAGACAGGATTATTAGACGTCGTGAGCCGGCTTAGTCAGCAGGAACAGGTCCATTCATAGTGGGGTTAGTTCGAGGTTCGGTACCCGAAATAGTATGGATCTAAACGCTGGGCGTCCGATCCCTCCCCCACATTCTCTGTAAGATACGCATCTTAGGCGTCTCCATCCGCAGCACTTGCTAAACTCAGGCAGCAAGCATGAAACTCCGTCCGTCTTGGACTTTATAACACTCAACACATCGCCACCTCAGACTACGCGTAAAATTCACATATACTTGACATAGCGCTGCTTTGCCTTCTCTATCAATCAATCGACTAATCGACACCTGCAAGCGCAATGAAGCTCTTTTCTAAGAACAAGAAGGGCGGGGATGGAGGTTCTAAGAGCTCCTCGTCGGTTCCCGTGGTTTCGAACCCCTACGCTCAAGCTGCTCCAGCGGCCTCGAATCCCTATGCTCAACAAGCAGCTTCTGATCCTTATGCCCAAGATAATAACAAGTATGCCAACATGGGACCCTCTGGAGGTTCACCATATCAGCAGGCACGGCAAGGTATCTCAGGGGGACCTGGAGCAGCTCGAAATGGCCTCCCTGGCGGTCCAACTGCCAGCAAAGGAGGATATGGGGCATCTTCGCCTGCACCCTCTGCAGGTAGTGGCGGGGGATATGGATCTGACAAGTATGGGAGTGGAGGTGGATATGGATCCAGTAGATATCAAGAACCACCTGCTGAAAACACTTCCAAGTATGGAGCACGCCCAGGCGGGTACGGTGGTCTAGGACGAAGCAACAGCGGAGATACTACGACTACTGAAGACAATCGTGATGCATTATTCGGAGGAGCCAAGGACAGGTTTGCCCAAAAGGCAGCAACGCCACAACCTCAGCGACCTGGTGCTGGTTACGGTGCCCCTTCGAGTGAAAACAATGGAGGCGGATATGGGGCATATGGAGAGGAACGCCAACTCACCGCAGAGGAAGAAGAAGAAGAAGATGTTGCTGCCACTAAACAGCAAATACGTGAAATGAAAAGAGAGGATGTTTCATCGACGCGAAATGCTTTACGAATCGCTCAGCAAGCCGAAGAGTAAGTCCATATTAGTACTATGAGTTGTCTGTAGCTCGGGGAAGATTGCAGTACGTCCTCGATTCTGGCCGCTAATTTTCCTTTTTCTTGTAGGAGTGGCCGAGCAACACTTGCCAGACTTGGGGCTCAGGGAGAGCGAATTCATAACACAGAAAAGAATTTGGATTTAGCTGCCAATCATAACAGTATGTCTATCCATCATTTTCACCTTCTTTAGTTATTACTTGAGGGATGCTAATGGTGTACTTTGTATAGGAATCGCTGAAGAGAGGGCTAAGGAGCTCAAGACACTCAACAGATCCATGTTTGCGGTTCACGTAAAGAATCCATTCACTTCTCAGTCTAGAAGAGAAGATCGAGATGCGGAGATCGTCGAGAAACACAGAAATGAGCGCGAGCAAAGAGAAACCTCAAGACAGAACGCGTTTGCGTCTCAGCAGAGAATGGAGGGTGCCTTCAAGGGTTTGCAGCCTGGTGATGCTGGCTATCGAGCCCCAGCTTCGAAAACTAGCCTTGCAGAGCGAGCTAAGTACCAATTTGAGGCAGACTCTGAGGACGAGGACATGGAGAATGAGATTGATAACGTAAGGATCTTGGAATATACTGATGGTCATCTGCTAAATAATCCACAGAATCTTGACCAACTGAGCGGAGCCGCAGGAAGGTTGAATCTCCTAGCTCGTGCAACAGGAGCAGAAGTCGACCAACAGAACAAACATATTGCGACTATCATTAACAAGGCAAGCTTACTCATGATATAAAAAAATGTTTGACATCACTAACGTTTTTACAGAGCGATCGGGTTGATGAACAGATTGTGATAAACAAAGCCAGATTGGATCGCATTCATTAAAATCACTAATGACATATCAAAGAAGCCGAAGCATTGTAGGAGTACTTGGTTAATGCGCGTACCTTTTTATAAATCCTAAAATGGATGCTTGATCATATCTTCTCTATCCCACAACCATTTGAAATTCATATGACACAGTTTCCTTCACACTTGGCACCTAAAGTGGTTTAAAGTCATGACACATTTCCTATTCACAATCAAACTTGACTGTGTCAAATCAATACATTTTTGCAGAGGCTGAGATGATCAACACTGAATGCAAGACTCATCTGGGTATTAAGCAATCACTGTACAATGCAGACTCAGACACAATATCCGATTCCCCCCCCTAAAAAAACCCCCCCCTACAAAATCGTTCAGGATCTCTAACTGCTCCTACTTGAATTCAAAAAGACGACTAGGGCTATCTTCCGGCTGAAATGACTATATAGTACATTCACACACGAGCTAGTGGTTGTTTTAGTTCTAGTTCCAATAGTTGCTAATGACCCCCACCCCAAATGATAAATAGTGAAGCCTCAATGCCAAGGCCAACCTCCTTATCAATCCCTTATCTAGTCCTCAGCTCCATGACCATGAACTCCGCACAATAGCCCAAAAGATGCTTCTGAGAGCATCAATTGCTTGGTGACGCTACTCACCTTTCTGAGGTCGCTCTTGAAAATGGGGCAAAAGGTGACTAGAATGGATGAAACGGGAGAGAGACAACGACTGCTGCAGCATGATCCCGAAGATAGTCATCATGATGGATGTTTCCCGCCGCATAGAGCTGAGGACGTGTGTCCGGCAAATCCTTGGGTTGATTTACCTGTATATACCACAATTCATCGGTTTGTTTCTCTTCTTTGTCGTATTGTGTTAGATGTTAATTGGGGCTTAGAATACGAAAAGATGTAGTGGAAGCTATTGGTATGTAACATCATTGCGTATTGTTTGAATTCAGACTGATATGTTACATTACAGACGACCCTTATAGTCTCGAACAACTGAGAGACCCGAGGATGAATATATCTGTTGTAAGACCATTGGTTGACAAATTTTATGAAATGAATGATGTCTCAGTGAGTAAGTTTTGCGCAGCTTCTTATATAACCAGAATTGGCTACTATTGAGCTTGTTGTGATAAGCAAGAGTATATTCCACGTACCACGTAGTCAACTCTTAAGCTTTTATTTATTTCAAATGTTATTTGAAGGTTCGAATCTCATAATGTCGAGCTTATCGAATGTGTGGTATAAAAATGTTCTGTAAAGTATATTTTGATTTCTGACTGATCGACAAAGTTTATTGTTTGCTAGTCAACCGTGCTCAGTAAGTGTCCTAATACTAAAATTTATATATCCTGAAATCAAGTTCATTTCCTTCAATCATTTCACATTTATACCACAAGCTTACTTCGTGCCACTTAGGTTCTTGAGAGAACGCATGACCCTAACAAATCAACAAACGGTCTGCACAACCCGCGCTACCCTGTGCGAGCTAATAGCAAATCGGGTGCTGCGGCGATTTCAGTAAGTGTGTTTTTGGTTAATCGGTGAAAACAGTGCTGAGATGGTTCCGACGCCGTATTTGAATGCAACATGTAGTAATTCTTTCAATCTTGTAGCGAAGACAATCAAGGAACCCAGGGCCTCCTACGTTTAGCTCAAATCTTAGTCGGAGGGTTTGATCCCTTTCAAGGAGCACCCGAAGAGGTTGTCCGAGAATACAGTAACCTAGCTTGGGCATTTCATAATAGAACAGGCAAGAAACGGAAGCTCCCAGCCCTCGAAATTGCTATTATTTCGGAAAGCAAGACGTTCCTGAGCTCTTCTGCTTGTCAAAGAGTGGTGAGTGCCATCTACGAAGGCAAAGTAATCTATACACCGACATCATTCATCGACATACTCCCAGATCATTATAAGCAAAAACCAATTTCTTTATACCACCCCCGAAAAGCGCCATTGTTCAATCAGTATCGCCTCATCGTCCCCAGAACGAGAAATGTTCTAGAAATTATACAATTCATGATCCTCCTGGCTCTTTATCTTTTTATTATGGAGGAGCGGGAGCCGACGAAGTTTACCGCGAGAGAAATGGTGTTTATTGTCTATACTTGCGGCTGGATATTAGATCAAGTAAGTATTATTGGCACTCTAATAATTTGGTTTGTTTCAATCGTCTAATCGGTACAATACGCTGACTCAAAATGAATAGTTTGCGTCTATTCTCGAACATGGTAAGCCAATCAATGATTCATAGTATACTGCTGACTTGTGATAGGATGGCATGTCTACACACAAAACCTCTGGACATTCCTTGACATAACCTTCTCTTTTATTTTCGGTATTTATATGGTGCTTCGCATTCACGGCTGGCGAACCGGAGACTTGAAGTTTGGTATACAAGCCATGGATGTATTGGCACTTGGCGCCCCTTTAATCGTACCTCGCTTAGCTTTCAACATCCTTTCCGAAAACATGCTCTTCATATCCCTCCGCGAAATGATGAGAGACTTCACCGTTCTTACAGTTCTAGCCGTATGGTGCTTCGCCGGTTTTCTTCTCTCCATGATGTGGCTCAGTGATGGACTACATGCACCCATCACAATCAGTAAATGGATGCTCTGGATCTGGTTCGGACTTGATGGCACTGGTATCCAGCGATCTACTGAATTCCACCCACTACTTGGGCCTGTACTAATGGTTGCCTTTGCATTCCTTGGGAACACCTTATTCCTTACTATCCTTGTCTCCATGCTCAGCACTACTTTCTCTACGATAGTTTCGAACGCTACAGCTGAGATCCAATTCCGCCGCGCGGTGCTCACACTTGAAGGTGTAAAATCAGATGCATTATTTGCTTATCAGCCACCGTTCAACATACTTGCCTTGCTTATCCTACTTCCTCTGAAATCGATTCTCACCCCACGTTGGTTTCATAAAATCAATGTTGCAGCTGTTCGTACCCTCAACGCTCCATTGCTACTAATCATCGGTTTTGTTGAGCGGCGTACTTTGTGGTCGAATACAAGGCGTAATAAGGAAGAAGAATTACCGAAACTGAAACCTTCTCGGTCTGGTTTGTGGGATTTTAGGCGTGGGTTTAGTGTGCACGGCGACATCCAGGCAGTTTTTGATGCGGAGCCACCTCAACAGGTTGAGGATGAGATCAACGAGGATGATGATCTGGGTCCAAACGTTTTGCAGGGAGTAGTTGCAGGAGGAGCAGAACACTCGGAAGTGGATGATGATGAAGTATATGAGGCATGTGAATTCAATCCCCTGTGTCTGAACCTCACTCCGTTAAATCCCTAGAACAAATGCACTAACAACCAACAGGGGGAAGGACAAAACGGCAAGGTCGGCGGGAGACCAAATAGGAGAGATTCTGTTTATCCATGGGGTCTTCCAGACCCTGTAGCAGCCGATGATAGCAGCAGCAATAGTAGTCTTGATGCGGAAGTCGAAGATATAAAGGGGAGGTTGGAATTCCTTGAAAAGTCTAATCGGAGAATAGAAGAGATGCTGGGAAGATTATGCGCAAATGTAGACTCAACACCTAGGCGGCCGACAACGGATATGGATGACTGACATCGAGCGTCTTATATATTGTACATACACTAACAGGCTTAGGTATAGATTGCCTGAAGTGCATAAATAGTTGAATACTAAAAGCGTTGTAAATGGAGCAAAGTTTGACTCTATAGCCCACGTTGCAAGTGTACAGATAGGCGCATACTTATAGTCCTATGCATAGTGTAACGCCAATATTCTAAATGGGGATATTCCCAATCCAATTATTGTACTGGTGTTAGAGGCACCGTGCTGCATCGACGAAGAATGTTAATACCAGCTTCATAAAGAATTTCAAAATGTGGCAAATCCACCAGCGAGATTGCTTGAGTTAATAATGATATCCAGTTACAGTTTGGTTAGCGAGTTCCAATTTGAAAATAGGTTATAACGCATTTTGAAAGAAGCAATGTAGAACAAAGGCCGATTGGGCATAGAAAGCCTGGGTAGATAATTAAGTCACACGCGTTCCAGGGAGAATATAAAAAAGTGCCTGTAACTGTAACATCAAGATTCTTCCTTCGGACAATCAAACTTCTATTGCAATGGAGTCTAGCGACCTAGCTTGACTTTTTCTATACCAAGACTGTCTCATGAACTCATAATTGTCGCAAATGTGTATATACCGCAACATTTGTAAATGAACCCCACAAAACCCTTCCAATCTTTTATATTCCCGCCAATGCTCCCTCAATCCAGTTTGCCTGAATGGCGCTGACTTTCTTCCCGTAACTCTTGGCTGTGAAAACATGCTCCAGAAACATGATGGCCTCCAGCTTTTTCCCGTACAATACACTAGAAGGATGAATATGAACTGGGTTCCTACCCGAAGTGGTGACATACATGCCATCTCCTCCCATCAAAGCAGTCTTTGATACGAAGGCTCGCACGAACGTCTTCAACAGAACATCCTCTTGTGCAGGAGACAGTTCCTTATATGGTTGTGGATCCGGTGGCGGCATTTCCAGTAATAGTTTCTGGCTTTTGCATGTTTGACGTAGCTGACGACGAATACTCAAAGCCATTTTCATAGCACGGCCAGAGATCATATGTTGCTTGCACCAATCCATGCGATCGGCATTTTCCTGGACGTACTTTCGAATGGTAGTGAGATATGTCAAAATATCTCCTTTTGGATGATTGAGCAGCTTTCGATGTTCTGCAACAGCAACCTGTTCATCTTCTGACTTAGGTTGGAGGAAAACTTCTGAATCGGATGTTATGCATGATATTATATCAATAGCTTCGAGAAGACAACCTTCATTTGCTGCTTGCACAATAACTCGACCGTATGCCGCTGGAAGTGGGTAGCTAGCCATCTTCTTCCCAGCATCCGTAAGTGATCCATCATCATCAATAGCACCCATCACATGGAGCTGGAGAAGCGCTTTTTCCATTGCCAGAATATCTGGTCTATCCATCAAGGGGAAATTCAGCACATCGTCAACCCCACGAGCCTTCATTTTTAGAACTGCCTCAATCACATCACTGCGCATGATTTCAGGTTTTTCATCATGCTCCATCTTCCGTTCATCCTCTTCCGTGTATAATTTGATGCACTTTCCACTGACTTCACGACCGGCTCGACCCATTCGCTGAATTGCGGATACCAGAGAAATAGGCATTGACAATAGGGACTCCAGGCCTAGGCGTGGACGATACTGTTTGACCTTTGATTTTCCACAATCAATAACGACGTGAACGCCGGATACAGTAACGGATGTTTCAGCAATGTTAGTCGCAAGGACAATCTTGCGGGTGAACCTCTCTTTGACCTTCTCGAATGCCTCTTGCTGGGCCGAGGGAGCCAAAGATCCATACAAGGGCATGACTCTTATTTTGGGATACTTTGGGTTGAGTTTAAGGGCCCACTCTTCTATTTGGCCCTTCAGGGTCTCTATTTCTTCCTGACCCGTTAGGAAACATAGGAAATCTCCTGGGAGTGCTTCTGTTAGATGAAGTCTAAAGACTGTCTTCAACATATTGTCTAAGTAATCTGGCGTTGGCCTCTCATCATAGTATGCTGTGACGTGGTACTGTCTTCCCTTTACATGAATGTAAGCCACACCATTTTTGGCAACGGGGTTATCATCTTCTGAGTTTTCTTCACTGTTTTCAGGCGAGTCAACTTTTGTGTTTGAGTCATTTTTGTTTCGGACTTGTATGTGTTTCGAAACTCCATTTGTAGCATGCGACGTGCCGTTTGCAGGCAGAAATTTCTTCGGGCTTGAAGAAACGGTATCATTTGCTTTAGATATACTATTCAAATGAGATTTAGCTTGAATTTTGATTTGGGTTTTTTTCCCTTCATCTAAGGACTCTTCGGAGCTGCTGATTCCCGACCATGAGGAGTATGAACCTGCCGAAGATCGCGGCGACTGATCATCCTTATTATTTGTCTTTTCGGGTTTTTTATTCTTACTACCCTCTTGGCTTTCTTTCTCGTATTTTAACATGTGTTTCTTAAGAACCTTCCCATGGTTCTCTCCTGGCTCGTACTGCTGCTTGGTATTTGGTTTTGCAAAAAAAGTTTCAAGACCTCCTAAGTCCAAGGTGGCACTCATGATTATAACCTTTAAAGGGATCCCGCCACGGCCTTTCTTGTCTCCGTGAATAAGTAGCCGCAGGAAGCCAGAAAGTAAGTCGACATCGACACTCCTTTCGTGGATTTCATCGACAATGACGGCGCTGTATTGTCGGAGATGGGGGTCCCTAAGCATCTCTTGCAATAACATACCCTCGGTAAGGAATTTGATTTTAGTTCCAGATGGTACTAAAGAGTCGAAGCGAACTGAGTATCCAACCTGGCCCTGTTTTGTGCCTTTTTCAAGAGATGAGCCCATTTCTTTAGCAACACGACGTGCTAGAGTTATGGCTGCAACTCTCCTGGGTTGAGTGATGGCAATCATGCCTCCTACAGAAATATCCTCTACTTGTCCATCCTTGTTCTTAATCTTCACTGATGTCCTCTTGCACCAAGGTTCAGTATACAGGAACTGGGGTGTCTGAGTACTCTTTCCTGAACCAGTTTCTCCGTTAAGTAGAAGTACATCATTATGTCTCAATGCCCATCTTATATCTGCTTTGCTATTTGATATTGGGAGATCCTGGCGAGCCTTTTCGAGACTTTCTGCAGCTTTGAGAAGTGCTCGTTGATTGGGAAGGATAGCCTTGGAGTGATTTGTGCCTTTTATGGTCTGCCCCTTTCGGATCGATGGTGCAGACCCATCGAATTTGGGTTTCGCGGTTCCATTGACTGCTATATCGGTCCTCTGTTTTTTTGCATTGGGTGGCTCCAACTTCGATTCCTTCCGACTTTCTTGGTCTCCCAACGTCTTTGGGCTGCCGTCCCTGAATCGCTTTAAGCTTCCATTCTTGGAGCCTGGGTGTGCTTGTGGTTTCGCGCCATCAGATTTGGAATCTGGGTTTCCCTGATCGCTCTGCCTGCTCTTCCCGGTCTCAGAACGATTGGGGGCTTGATCGGTGAACTTTTTATGCACCTTCTCTGGCATCTTGAGTTATCCCACTGACGTTAATAGCAAATGGAAGTATGCCAGGAAGACGCTTGGAGGGAATACCTGAAACGCAATAGTATTTCGCTTTATCACTGCGTTTGGCGCGTGGCAAAGCTAGACAGATTCATATTGATTTCCATTCCAAAATCGGAATATTGTACGCTGCCAAGACTAATTTTCTTCGGTGATAAGGATAAGGTTATAAGCGAGATGGTAAGGTGGGGTAAAAGGGGTTAAGCTCGGCATCCCTCCTGTATACTGTAAGATGTACCCCGCCCCACCCTTCCCAAGCACACAATCAGCACGGGGGATGGTATCATTCCAGATTGCTTTGAGGAACCAAGTTTAGGTATGACGAGATAACGAGTACGTGTTTCGGGAGATTGTGTGATTCTTAGCTGTTTAAGGTTCAGAGATAAAACAGCAACGTAGGTCCTGGTTTTGTTTCCTACTTTACCATCTTTATCACATCTCGTAGTTCACCACTTCCTATAATCCCTATACTTTACTTCTTAACTCACAAAAATGGCTCCGTCACTACTGGATACACAGCCAACGTCTCCCCATGAACTCTCTACTCCCACCTATAGCACCGTTGACCGAAAGATATTTCCTGATGGAATCAAAACAAGCGGCCAGCATCCTCCCCTTCAAGAACAACTGAAGCCTTACTCAGCTTTTCCCAAGGAGATTTCTGGCGAGACTGTCTGGAAGTCAGAGGATTATATTAACAATCCAGAGAGATGGGTTCATATTCTCAGCGACGATGAAATAGCCGAACTCAGCGATGCGGCAGATAACTTCATAAAAGATGGTACACCTTTAACCGGTATATCACAGGTACGTAGCAGATACTGCCGACAACAGGTATTTCGCTAACATGTCTAAGTCAAATCTCCCTCTGCCTAAATTATCAAAATTGCTTGCGTCGATCCGCTCAGAGATCCTCAATGGAAAGGGCTTCATACTTTTTAAAGGCTTCCCAGTACAGAAATGGGGCAATCACAAGTCGGCTGTTGCATATATGGGGTTAGGCACATATCTAGGTTACTTTGTTAGCCAGAATGGACGAGGTCATGTACTCGGACATGTGAAGGATGTAGGTGATGATGCGACACAGATAGACAAAGTAAGAATATACAGAACAAACGCGAGGTAATTGCTTATTCTTATTCCCCTCAAATCCATAACGGCTGCTAACAAGTTCAGGCAATTCTTCCATGCCGACGATTCAGATATCGTTGGTCTGCTCTGTATTGCCCGAGCTTTGGATGGAGGAGAGTCTGATATCGTTTCGTCCCACCATGTCTGGAATACTCTGCAAAAAGAACGCCCAGATGTTGCTGAAACCTTGACAAAGCCCATCTGGTACTTTGATCGCAAGGGCGAAGTCAGCGCTGGTGAAGAGCCATATATCAAAACCTCAGTCTTCTATCTTGAGACAGGTCCAAACCCACGTGTTTACTCCAAATGGGACCCTTACTATATCAAATCTCTCGATCGCTTCATGAGCACTGGCGTCATCCCACCCCTCTCTCCAGAACAAATTGAGGCTGCAAAGGTTTTGGAAGAGACGTGTGCACGCTTAAGCCTGCACATGATTTTGGAGATCGGAGATATCCAATTCCTATCCAACGAGCACGTATTGCACGCCCGTACCGCATACAAAGACTTCGCACCACCAAAACCTCGAAGACATCTGATGAGATTGTGGCTTGCGACGCCAGAAGGTGAAGGAGGTTGGAAGCTGCCTTTCCATGATTCGGCGGAGAAGAAGAGAGGTGGGATCCAGGTGAATAACAATGCTCCGGTGGCGCCACTAGATGCAGAGTAAAATAGAGCGCAGAAAAATATAGTATGTAGCAAATCGAAAGCCAGCCTGTCTCACATGACGTTGCAACAAGCTAGCTTATAGCCTGACGATACAGTTCCTGGCCATCCGCCAACATAGACCCCGTGATTCATCTTCTCGATCATTCGTGTGCGATTAAGATCATAGCGACCACCGAGACTATGCCAGGGACAATCATTTGTTGAAGCAGCGATCGTTGGTGACCCATATCGGAGAAAGTTAGCGTCGAACGTGGCACAATTGTTGAAGCCCATTCCTGGCCCACACGGTGTGGTAACTATGTTTTAACTTAGTAGATTTCTTTATAAATTACCAGTTGGCACGTGAGAACACTAGAAGTGTCAATGGTTGGACTCCTTGGAACTGTGGTCATGTCGGAAGGTGACAGCTTCTTAGTTTACTCACCAACCATCCATTTGTGTTTACACTCTTTCGAGTGGTAGATTTTCGTCAAGCACATAATTTTCCTCAGTGCCCAATTTCTTTCTGGTTGTCGAAATTGCAAACACTCTTGGTCTTGTAGTATTGTAAGGCTTAGATCCTGTATCTAGGTAGGCGATGTGTTGACACAAATAAGATGGTTCCAGAGATTCTTGCATATAAAAACTGGAGGAATTGATTTAGTGTAACCTCAACAACGTATGATAACTGGAATATGTTTGGTTTAAAGAGGATAAATCACGGAGTAGCCCGACTTTTCAGCTTCGTGCGAATGTTATTCCACATGAGTTCGTGAATCTCGTGACTTGAATGAAAGGGTCACCTGTAGAGGCTGACTGTGAATGCAATCGTTGTCACCTTTCCTCAACGTCCTAACCCAGCTTTCGATTGCCAGTAGCTACTACGAAGATGATATGAGATAGGAAAGAAGCAATCCTACTTCCTTCGTACCCGACTCATCTCCATTCATGGACGGAGGGTTTTCTAACCGAACTCAACAAACTCAGTTGAGCGTTGCGAGGTTATGAATATGAATATACATTCTATTCCCAGAAGAAACCATTTCTTAAGATCCATCAACGCCGATATTCATATCATACATATTTACAAACATCATGTCGTCATGATTCATCCTCCTCCTTCTTCCGAATAGCTTCCCTCAACTCATACATCTGTCCAATTTGCTGATCTACACCAATTAGCATCTTCCCGTCCATAATCCAGAGCCATAATATTACCACTCATCTTATCAATCTTGTTCGGGTCCATCCTCTCTCCAACCCACTGATCCCCCTCCAACTTCTGCGCATAAAGTTGCCACTCCGTCAAAAATCCCACCTGTAAAACCATTAACCAAATTCGTTCGCAGGCTTTGAAGAGAAAAGGCATACAATATGTATTGGATTGTCCACATTCCTGTGCGCCCTGAATTCGCTCTTGATATACTCATCCCCCAATAAGCGCATGTCTCGAGGCAGATGCTTCCTATGCGCGCGCAGGAGTCTTCGGTATAATGGTATTGGAGGCAACAAAGCCAGAGGCGCAGGTCTGAGACCCTTGCCTATGCCCGATGTCGAAGTCGTCGCTAGAAGCCGTGGATGTATCCTCATTTTTATTTTGATTGTTGTGTTTGAAGTGACATTCCAAAGTTCTAGCCTCGGAACAAGGCGTGGGTTGTGAGGCGTCGTCGGCTGATGATCCTGGCCGAGCGAGAAAATGTTCAGCCTTGTGCAATCTTTCAACGTTTCGGTCGGATAAAAATGCTCCCTACGCCTTCGACGGATCATGTGCGGTTTGAAAGGATATATGAGCCGGCCGAGGACTCGTATTTGCTTCTAGATACCCTGTCCTCGGACAGTGAAAAGGCATTCCTGCAAGAACGTTTCAGCAACACTGCAAAAGACTCTACTGGCAGTTCACCTTCACCACTTGCAGTCGAAATTGGAACTGGATCAGGAGTTGTCATATCATTCCTTCATGCCTACGCAGAAATCATCTTTGGGAGAGCAGACATTCTCACGGCCGGAGTAGATGTGAATTGCTATGCATGTGAGGCTACGGAGCAGACCGTGAAGGTGGCTGAAAAGGAGCAGGCTGCTCAGGAAAAGTCACATGGGTTTTACTTGGGAAACACTCTGGGAGATCTCTGTGCTCCATTGAGACCTGGCATGGTCGATATCTTAATTTTCAACCCTCCATATGTACCCACTCCAGAACTGCCCGACTTGCCTGATTCCGCAGAGAGAAATGGTCTCCCGTCGTATGAGGATGACTCGCATCTGCTTTCGCTATCATATGCTGGAGGAGTAGATGGGATGGAAACCACTCATAGGTTGCTTGATGCTTTACCAGGAATTTTGAGTGATGATCGAGGATGTGCATATATTCTGCTCTGTGCTCAGAACAAGCCTGAGATAGTGAAGGAGAAAATTAGGGATTGGGGTGTGGGATGGAGAGTAGAGACAGTAGGAACAAGTGGCAAGAAGGGAGGATGGGAGAAGCTGCAAATCATCAGAATATGGCGCACGCAAAGTACCGATAATGAAAAGACCTAATACCAACACCCTCTACGAAGATAGTGATGTTCGTGAAAGCCGAATAATTTGATTTTATGTCCACACAAAAACGCCGTTCAAGGTAACGGGCAAACCGCATTCGAGCTGCTTCAATAAGAAGCCCAGTATCCCGTAGCATAGTTCTTCCCCTCGTCCCATCAATGTTCTCTTCTAGGTTGCTATGATCGCTTAGAAACCCCGTCCTCCACCACGTCCACGACCTCCCCGGAATCCTCCACCACCGCCGCGGCCACCTCTGGGTCCTCCACGACCGCCTCCTCTTGGTCCACCACGGCCGCCTCTGTCGCCTGTCGCCTCCTTCCGAGCCTTGTTCTTTGGCTTTGGGGCATCGTCTATCAACAACGTATCGAGAGGCAGCGAGTCGGGGAGGATATAGTATCTGATCGTAGAGCCTCGGAGATTTATCGTATCAAGAGAGATTGGGTCGCGGCCGCGCTGGGTCATTTTAACTGTGCGCAGCGCCGTGTTCATCTGTGGGCTAACTGAAGTAATTGTTCCATGAATTATTGTGCCTGTGCAGCTTGTTAACCTTGCGATTGCCGATTGAAGAGAGGGGATAGCTACCATTTTTGAGCTCGATTGTCACCGTCTCGTTCGCGCATTTCATCAAAAATCTACCAGGAGCAGGAGAGTCAGTTTAGGAGCTTCGCTTTGGAGCCTTGTAGAGTAAAGAGCTCAGCTTGTGCCAGAACGAGTCGAGTTTGGAGGAGTAGCTTACCTAACGAGCTTCATGTTTATTTAGTGATCTATAGGGTCGCTTGTTTGGTGGCTGCAATGACTATTGGCGATATAGAGAGTTGTGGCCGGCGTGGGGTTGATTTGGCTGGACGTCTAGAGTTTCTGTTGTGTATTTGGGATACTCAAAAAATAAGGCTAGGTGGTCACGTGATAAGGCTCAAATAGGTAAAATATGATTCTAGAACTTGTTACCTCGTTACATTGTGCTCAACACCTGCATCACCTGTACCGTGATAAATGATGATCTGTAGGGTATGCGAGCGGCCATCTTGCGCCGGTAAGTTGATGGTATAGTGACTAAACCACTAAAACGCGAGGCAAACTCGTCTCTCGTCCCTTGTAAACAACATTCTAAAACCACAACTGGGTATAAAACAAAACTGCCATGTTGGTCTAACCTTCCCAGCCTTCCCTTAGTGTCGCCATTTATTTGTCCTTTTCATTCTCAGAGACCTTTTCCCACTCATCCTCAGTACTGATCTCAGAATGCGGAACCCCCCGATCCTTCAACTCCCCTTTCACCTCCAGAACTTCAACTTCTTTACTGCCAATCGGTCCCGCTACCACGGTCTCGGCCTCCGTTTCTGTATCTTCCTCCTGTTGGTCCTGCAGCTGACGCCGCTTCTTATCTTCATCCAGCAGCTCTTGTAATTTGAGCTCGGCCACAAACCAATTAATTGCCCACCATAGACAGCCACATAGGAACGAGAGGACCACAAAGTGGACGCTGTAGGTCGCCCATAGTAAAAGTGCGAGTACGATTTGTAGACCGGCGAATGCTATATTTGTCGCGATGAGGAGGGACGACGTGGGGCCGGGCGTGAATATGGATTGGAAGAGATCGGTAACAAAAGCCGACATGACTTATTATGGTAGCAGCACAGTAGCTGGGAGAGTAGCTAGGATCGTAGGTAGAGCTGAATACAGGTTAGATATATAAGACGTTAAGAAACAGTAGACTAGAAATCATGTACCAAATGCCGGCGCAGGTTAAGATGTACTTCCACGAGAGCCCCGCACTTTGTGTGTGGTTTCCAAGTTGACAGATAATTAATGAGCAGCAGGAACGGTCGGTGCCTGGAACACGCGTGGAGGACAGAGTTGTGTTTACGGTAAGAGGGTTGGGTTGTTATGGTGATAGTATAATCTAATCGTCAAGTGAGTAAGGCAGCTGTGAGTGGCCAAAAGTCGGACTTGACTCGGAACAAAGGAAGCTCCCGCCCATACTCACCACGTACATCTTTCGCCAGACCGCATCCCATGACCACATTTCATCAACACCCTTTAAGGGGGTTTTTCCCATTTGGCTGGCAATAGTTAGTTTTGTTTAAATCCGATTCTTTCTAACAAGTTCTTCTTGTGCTTAATAAACGCGTTAAACCGCTGCATCCTTCAAGCACAATATTCGAATTTCTGCCTTGCAAGCACCCCATGCTTTTCAGATCAGAGAAGACCATACCAAATTATGAAATCTGTCCTTGTTTAGGTTGCAACATTCTCCAACGATACTGTGTCTTTTCCAGGAGGTTTTGAAATTGACGCAAATCATATATCCCTTAAGCCACATCGCTAGTAATATTCTTATCCGTTCAAAATTAGCTATATCATTTAGTTTAGCTTCAGTATGGCTAGAGGTAGAGACAATCGTAATAGGACTGTACGGATAGGGAAAAAGCTGAACACTTCCAGAAGAACATTATAAAACCCGTAGATCTCGTATCTAGACTATAATGTGAGTTTGCTGCGTTTTCAAGTAATCCTTCAACCTGTTGCAATGATTGTTGCTGTGGAAAGAGTGATATATTGATTATTATCCACATCATTGAGTAAACTCAAGACAATATCCTCAATTCCCTTCCGACAGAACCACCAACTGCGGGTTCTAATGAATCAACGCGCCAGGCCATGTAAAGCTATGTATAGTTAGATGAATGAAAAGGATGTATTAACTTCACTTGATCCTAGAACCATTAAAAGCACCACCTATCTTACTACTGTACTTTACCAGAAGTACAGACCCCCTAATGGCAAGCTCAGCTCTTCTTTCTCTGTTCGTCTCGCGGTTTGCCTGCCACTTTTCAGCTTAAGGAATATCTAGCACATTCGCTAAATATGTATTGCTCTCTGAACTACTGTTGCTCGAAATTCTGTAAAGTTAGCAACAATGGCAACACTATCATGTTCCGAACTAACGTCGCCCCTTGTGACGAGGGTGTTAAAAAGCCGGAGACAGCCTTACGACTGACTACCAATGAATATAAATCTTTGGTTTCAATATAGCATGTTGCAAAGTGGATCGCTTCTCTGATTCCATACTGTAACTCAGAATATTGTTTCAAACTATGATATGAATTCAAACACGACAGTATCATGTGTAGGTTGATTGGGACGAACGCAAATTTCAGAGGTAGCCTTTGAATAGAAGGTAAAAAAACAAGCTCATCGAGGAATGCTTTGAGTCTTTCAGTCGTTTATCAAATTCATCACTTTCAGAAGTATTGATAAGAGAATCTCAGGCAAGTTTGCAACAGAAGGTACTGTAACCTTTCAAAGCGAAAAGAGCTTCATAATCAAAAGGAAACTAAGCTAAAATGCGATTATGCACAACCTAATCACACACTTCTAAGTAAGAACGGTGAGGTTTCCAGTAAACTCGGAGGTGAAGATCTCTTGTACCTATTCAGTCGACAAGAGGACGATCACTGTTGTCAGCCGGCTACTCGGAACGATTCCTCTTCACCTACGGTTTGATATTCAGAATTTGCATGTTGGTATTATTCTGATTTGGTTCACAGTTTCGTCGCCTTCTCGTCTCTCATTTGTTGGTTTCCAAACATTGAGCCGCGCGGTTTTTAATAGTGCTTTGATACATCAATAAATTCCCTGATATGACTGACGGCTTTGCATGTGCTTCCTCTCAGTTAGCTTTTGGTAGTTCGAGTCCGGATTCTGATTGATGGACATGTTTGTCTGGGGCCTCGACATATACTTATAATAAAGGCGGAAATTTGCATTATAAGCACTGTAATTGAATCCTAATACTTACCATGTAAAGAGTAGGGAGAATCTCTAGAAGACTGTATAAGTTCTCCGTAGTATACAACGTAAATGCAAGCTGTGTAGTCAGCCGTATACGTGATGCATTTATATCTTGCCAAGGGTTGAGCGTTTCTCTTGATGTCGATCACCATCATCAACGTCATTTGCTGACTCTCAGGATCTGATTTGCGTGGGATGGCCTATCAAAAGGAAGGCGTTGCGTAAAAATTCCGTGAAAGCATTTAGGAGGAAAAGCCGGTTACTTTGTAACGAAAGGTGCTTCATTTGGGGCATCCAACGCAATGATGTGAACCCCAGGTAACCCATTTCCCAAAGTACAGCGGCTTAACCGATTCATCTTTGATGTACTCTACTGTACGTACTGTACAGTACTGTACTGTATGATGAGGGTCCTTATCCAAACCACGGACGGATAGGACGGCCGATAATAGAATTCGAGTCCCTTCAGTCCCATTTAATTCCCCAGTAAATGCCCCGTTGTTTTCCTTCCCCTCCAACCCTCCAAAAGAAAAGTTTGCATACAGGCCCGAATACTGTAGCTTACTCCATACGGCGGAGGTACACTTGTTAGGATGGCCAACGACACGGTAATCTCTGCATCAGGATGATAATCACGGAGAGGTTATCTTTTGAGGTTTCAGGAAGCGGTCATCAGCATCTCATAGGGCTTGTGAAAGGCTCACCCAGCACTGTGCCGCGAAGTTCCAGGACAGATTGGGGCAACTCCGACGGTAGATCATGAGGAGGAAGTTTGGAGATCAACGTGTGCAAAACTGGTGACCAAAGAGCGACCTTTCCTGGTAGGGGAGTGGAGCGTATGGGTACAGTAGTAACAGTACGTTTGCATTTGGTTCATGTAGTGTATGGCGGTACGGTACTAGT
>Ga0247734_1001392_pt1 | contig 18414 bp, 15 predicted proteins | sample UWRJL103311B2_FD_180933 | JGI IMG/M metagenome (GOLD analysis project Ga0247734, IMG submission 180933) | Plant litter microbial communities from Arlington Agricultural Research Station in Wisconsin, United States - UWRJ-L103-311B-2 | ecosystem: Environmental > Terrestrial > Plant litter >... | reverse complement strand
AAAAGATACCTTGCTATATATTAGCTTGAGAATCCAACCATTCCCAGTTAGCCTTTCAGATAATTAGTTCATCAATCGGCGATTTTGTTAATATTTGAAGTTACAAACCAAATCTTGATCACCTACTCTCCCCTCCCATGCAGCTTAACCCAACACCACGTTGCTACGGAAGGCCATTATCACAGCTAAGACATCAAGTCCACTCCTTATAACAGAGAAGGTTATTATGTATGTGCTCCAGACCAACTGGTTCTGGGAAAGACTTCATTTAGGTACCAGAAATGGGGTTCCAATGTTATTGCGACTACTTCCTCTGCCTGGACAAATGCATCGATGCGAAACCCTGCCCACCGGCATTCTTTCGCAGTTCAAAGGGATATTAGTAAAGAGTGAGTCGGGTGAAGTTGGTTGTCAGAAATCTTGTCTATCCTAGAGTAATTTGAAGCCGTCCTCTCGAGTTCCTTACCTAAGATCCTGGAGCTATGATTCCAGAAGTAAATAATGGTCACGTACACAGGTCACACTTTCCATGGAAAGACAAGTAATTCTTTATTATAGATAAAGCGTCGTGAGAAACCACGTACATCCCGAGGCTTTCGCATCAATCTCAACATTTGAGCTCTAAGCTGAGTTGAAACCGTCTCCTCATCACAGATAACCAGCTATTCCTCTCTGTCTAAATGTTCAACAGTTTAAACATATCTGCAAACAACACCCGATGAGCCAGAGACCGAGCAGTCTGTGAGAACACTGCTTCCTTGCTTGATATCCAAGATCTCTGCTCCCGAAACACCAACCGTAGTTCCGCTCTTCACGGCCGACGCACCAGTGAAAGCCACCGTTCCGAAGTTCGCAAAGGAAACCTGGGATCCGCCCGAATCGAAGTCCTCGACGATCCACTCGGCATTGTACTCGCAGAGCGAGCCCAAACTGGCCTCGTTACTGAAGGTGTGGGTGACGGTCTTGCCGGTCGTGTTGTTGGTGATCTTTGCCGTGCCGCCGGTCTTGCCTGATGCGGTGACTGTGACGGTGATGGAGTTCCCCGCTGCGAGGGAGATGCCCGAGAAGTCATAGGCGTAGTCTGGGTACCACTCATACCAGGCATCGTAGGTGATTTGCGAGCCGGACTTTGTCCAGTCGATGCCGGTTTGCAGGATTGCGGTGCCGCAGGTATCACCGTCGATTCCAACCCATGCCTACTTTCTGTTAGCGAGAGTAATCTAAACCAGAATTTGGGGATTTCTTACGGAACCAGATCCAGCAGTGCTTGGGGTGGGGACGGTAAAGGTACCAGTGACACTGGTGTACCCAGTTCCCACAAGAACAGCACCAGCCCAGTTGCTACTGTAGCTGACTTCGGTCTTGTTAGTGAGTTCCGCAGCTTCAAGTGCCTCTACCGTGCCAACTCTCTCGAGTGGCTTGGTTTGGCGCTGGGCTGCTCGTCTTGCAAGGGCACGTTCTCGGCGAATGGATGTACCTGGGGCAGCTAGAGTACTACCCGCAAGCAAGAGACTGCTGGCAATGGTGGCAAACTTCATTTTGGCTAGAGACTCGAGAGACTGTAGGAGAGAGATATTGGAATGGAGCTTGGAACTTGGCGAACGATGAGGTTGGAGTTTTAAATCCTTGGGAGAGTCAAGGAATTATATACTTTTCAACACCTACTGGATTTGGCCTTACCTACTCGACTTTGGCTCCTATCACTGTCATCTTACCTATTGAACAATAGATAGCTGCCGAAAAAGACGGCCTGCTTTGCAATCTGTGCAGGCTGTAGAACGCCAGGTAGGCATCTCTGAACGAGAGGAAGATACCAGAAGCGGCCGTGAAGGGCATATCGGGAAGGAGACAGCTTCAACTCCCACATCTTTGGCCTTGTTTCTTTCGTGCTTAGTCTGTAGGATGTAGAGTGATTGGACGATGTTCCGCTTTCTCTATGAGTTGCCAGCTCCAAATATTTGTTTAGGTTGCATTCTTGCCGTGGCTAGATTATCAGATCGTCGCTCAACCTTGACGCAGATCTCCTTGAAAGGAAGTTGGCGACCTTGATGGTGGGAGTTCATGTGTTGGGGTTGTCGAGGTCGCCGAAGAATGAGTGATTGGTGGTGTTTGACAATTCGCATTGCCGAAAGTGCCGTAGTCCAGTGCCACCCCTATGGAAAGGTCAATTAAGATTACATGAAATGGCCAGCTCTTTTCAATGCGCAACCTAAACACCTGTATTAATGAATAATCACTCCTTACTGTATTTATTACTTAATGCGGAAATATAAGGATTCCTTGAATTGCCAACAAAATATCACACCCAAAACATGCCAGGGTGGAGAGTATGGGGTCTAGTGTGCGCTCCCGTCCTGGGCGGAAGCTTGTACAAGCTTGTTTTGGCATGGCAAAAGCTTATCTCGGATTCTTAGTCACCCTTGAAACTCCGGTGGATATCCAGTGCGTGTGGAAGGGAAACAAAGTGTATCCATTGGCCAATACATGCCGGACTGCGACGAGGTAGGAAGGTCTTATTTGATAAACCAGTTTCCATGGCGGATTCCGTACATCTAACAACTATACAGGATGGCGCAAGATAAGATCAAGGTTGGGTTACTAAATCTTGACACGCTAAAGGTCCAGGTTAGTTTGTCTGTTGATGTTGCATATTGCATATTGCACGCTGATGTAAACTTGTTTGCTTTTGCACAGCCCAGCTGCCTATTCGGTGTTGTGTCTTACGGCCTCACACAGAAATCTCTCTGCGGCCCCTAGTTAATTTGACAGTTGGTAGATACTAAGCTTTGCCAGGCCAAGTGTGTATTACTACTTTCTAAGTCGCATCTGCTCTATTTATTTATTTTTGGCGACATACGGTTGGCAATGGAAGGCAACTTAGATCTTACCCCAGAAACATATTGGATTTTCGCTTTTTGCTTCTGTTCTAGCTATTCGTTTTCATTTCTCAATGGCTAAATAATAACCATGAGACAGCTCCACCTCTAACACACGACAAATTAATATGTCCGAAGGAGGGAATGGCATCAAACTCTTCCACTCATTGGATGTGACTGCTGTGTAACATTTTCAAACAGCGTCATGTTGTTTAGAACTCAACTACATATCCTATTGCCCTCTCACATATATATGACTTCAGTCTACCACCAGATCAGCGTCCTACCTGAACTTGATGACACTTCTGGCACGAATATGGTCCAATTTATTTTGTATTTATTAGGATAGTCTTCTCTTCCACATAAAATATGCAGTCGTTCTCTTTACCCTCGCTCTAGATTCAGTTAGCTACCTTGATTTCCGGCCAAACAGTTACAGTACTTCAGAACGGTTCCAATATAAATGATGCGGAACGTGATGCTATATTGAGGCACAGCTCTGGGATGTACTCAGTATCATGGCCCGGTGACTACGCGACATAGACTACCTTGACTACCCCGCTCCTCCCCAATATCAACTATAAACCTATTGTAGAGACCAAAGAGCATACAGCGTCCTTTATTACATTTCCAATCCATCACTAGAAGATTAACTTGAGGTTGTCATTAAACTATACGATGTCCGACCATCCCGTTCGCCCCCAGACACCACAGGCCATGCTTCATCGCTTGCCAGACAAGCCTGACCCCTCATCTGAGATCACGAAGCCGTCAAAGTATATAATCCTCCTCATGGCCTCAATCTCAGTTTCAGGCAAAGTCGATATTGCCAAATCAGTTTCCGATGCCTTGTCTTGCCCACTCTTCCAGGGTGACAGCCTCCACGAAACCTCCTCGAAAGCAGCAAGCGTAGGAGCTTCAAAACGTGCAATCGGAACGGATGAAAACGATCCTGTCATTGTATCTGGTCCAAACGAAGCACGATACCAGCGTATGTGGCTCTCCAAGATGACGAGAACTGGCTATTTATTTCCGGGGGAGTCTCGTGCGGCTAATGAGGGGTTCGCTGGTTTCGGCGGAGCATCATCCACCTCCACCTCCACCAGTCGTCGAGGTTCTGCTAGTTCTGTTGCTTCGCTGGCATCGTCTTCGGATTCAGTGGATGTGACACCGAGTATCGCCAGTAGTTTCATGTCTTCTGGTACCCCGAGTACAAAGTATACCAACACATTCACTTTATCCGAGCAAGAGAAGCTACGCAAAGAAAATCCCGCCTTGCTGGTTGTCACTCATCCTGATTTGGAACAGTGGCACAAAGATTCCATCAGGAAGGCGATTTGTGACTATGGTATTGGTGTAATTTTCGTCCCATTATACCCGGATGAGGAGCTTCCCATATTGAAACCGCTGGATCCGAGAACTATGACCAGCTTCGCGTCGTTGGGTTCTTTCTCTACTTCATCAAAGGCTAGCCCTGCGAGTTTGGATGAGGAGGTCCTGTTGAGAATTGATGTCGAAGCAAGCATGGAAGAGCGTATCGGCGAGATTGTCAATGGAGTGCGAGAAATCATGGCGGCATAGTGGAAGTGTATCTTCCTTAAATATGTAGTCCTTGAACTCCGCGATCAGCAAACTCTACATATCTGCAGAAATAAAGATCACAGGGCTCAGAGATATATTTTGACTCGGCAGAGCAGAAATTATATATCTAGATAGTTGTGAGTTCTTAATATAGAAAGCATCTAGCTGCTATAGGGCAGGTTATATCATCTAGATAGTACAAGCAAAACAGGTTCCAAACGTGAACTTGAAAACGCCCTAGAGTTGATGAGATCTTTCGAAGTACACCTGTCACCACATGAAGCTGAAGTAACTAATACTGTATAGTAACTCACCTTGAAGCTCATCAATATAAATCGGGAATCACTATTTACGTTAGCAGATTTTCACTCAAAGGTACTCTAGAAGAGTTATTTCGGGTGGGTTATAGTCCAGATTCCAAGACGAAAGTGGATATTTCCGCTATACAGGACATTGATTGTTGGATCACCCTGCATACGGGACACCACTACGCTCATATTGATGTGGCCCTTAGCCCCACACTACTAGTATTACAGTATATAGCATCGCGAGAAGGGACAACACCTCTTCTCCTCTTTAGACTACACCGTATACAGAACCCTTCTTTGCATCTTGAGGAATCTCCTCTCTCCATTGTGATATAGGGACCTTGACACTATAGTAGGCAACACTAGCACCTTATCCTAGGGGTGCCTTCCTGAGAGTAGGCAACGGGCCACGACATTATCCTTTGCTTCTAATGTATATTGAAATATAAAATAATAGATTTATCACGCTTCTTCCAGAAGGTTTTAAACATAAATATAACAATTTATATCTTTTCCCCCCGCCAATGACCTGACGGGACTATTCTTAAGGTTATCAAAATAATAAACTTTGTTAAACTAATTACAGCTGTCGGATTCGCTATGCGGCGTGTGGTTCATGATATTTTTAACGCAATCTGCCCAACTTGCAAACAGCCTTATGTTGTATCAAGGCCAAATGATACGAGGGCTTGGCTCACCAGCATTCTCCCCTGTATCTGCGAGCCTGCATGCATTTCTAAGCCTCAACCTATGCATCAGCTGACCCGCTTCAACATCGGCAACATCATTTGACTGTAGACTAATGGGCGTGCCATAACAATTACGAGACTCGAGATCCAACTTACAAAAGTTTCTCGGTCTTATCTTTAAACAGGTTACCCACTGTCTTGGCAATTCGACAGGCAATCGCGATTATGCCGCCTGGATGGTTGCCTTGGAAGAACAAAGACCCAGTCTCTACAAAGCAAAAAGATTCGGATCTATCGAGACCAAAACCATTTCCTTCTGGCCTCAAGTTATTACATGATGGAGAGGACTGTGTAGTCGAGTAAGCCGATGGCTTCCTTCTGCTCCAAGATTCGTTAATTCATTTCGAAATAGTATCATCTTTATCCACGGGCTGACCGGGGATCGTGAGCGAACATGGAGGGCAAAAACAGCTACTGCTCCTTGGCCACAGAGTTTGCTGCCATCCAAAATACCCAATGCGCGCATTCTTACCTTCGGATACGATGCTTATGTTGCAGATTGGAAAGGCGTGGTATCAAACAACAGAATTGGTAATCATTCAATGAACCTGATCACGAGTATTTCCACTTACAGAGACAACGATGAAACAGTAGGTATTGAGCCTGTGGAGAAGTGGGAAGTTAGAAGTGAGACTGATATCGACAGAATGATCGGCCTATTATTTTCGTTTGCCATAGTTTGGGCGGTCTTGTGTGTGAGGATGCAAGTCGATTCTCTTCCAAATTCTATGGTGGCATATATGCTGACGTCTACAATAGGCACTGGTGGTGTCACAGCAAATAACAGAAAAACATCTACAAAACGTTTTTCTCACCACTTGTGGCATCATATTTCTCGGTACTCCGCACAATGGCTCTGGCCTTGCACAATGGGGAAAGAAACTAGCCAAGTCCTTAGGAGTTCTCAAGCAAACAAACCCTAAAATTGTGGAGGTCCTAGAGCGTGATTCCGAAATGCTTTCTCGGATTCAGGCCAACTTTCATGCTATGATTCAGTCGCGAAATCAGGATAGCTCTCGCCCCATCCAGATCACCTGTTTTTATGAAGAATTGCCTTTGCTTGGAGTGGGGATTGTGAGCTTCTAAGTTTGCCCTCGCTATCTGTGTATTGACGTGCTATAGGTAGTTCCATTCCATTCGGCCATCATTCCTGGGTTTACTCCAATAGGAATTCATGCCAATCATAAAGATATGACCCGCTTTGAGACAGAGAATGACCAAGGGTTCGTTGCCGTCGTTGGAGAAATTCGTCGATGGATCAAGGAAATTACGATGCCAGGTGATATGGACAATCTTTCCAACATGAATCAACTTTCATTGGAAAAGCCAACATTCTCATCTTCTCAAAGTACAGTCGCGATGAGTACAGAAGCTTCGACTATTCAGAACACCGTGCAAGTATTCCATAGTAACCTTCAACGAAGAAGTGTTGAACACTTTGTTCCACGTAACGGCGTGCAGTCAGAGCTTTCATTATTCATGGATCAGTCTTCACAGCGATCAGTTGTACTGTATGGAATAGGTGGCTCAGGGAAAACACAGCTTGCCATACAATGCTGCCACCAGGCAGAAGAAAAAGGCTTTATAGCGGCGCTTTGGATAGACGCATCGTCTCCAGCGACTGTTGAAGATAGTTACCGTATCATTGCAAAGATCATCATCAAAAGTTTTCCGGATACTGAAGACATCCAAGCATTGATCTCGCTCACTCAGAACACCATTCGCAGCTGGTCGCAGCGATGGCTTATGGTGTTTGATAACTACGACAATCCTAAAAGGTTCCAGCAAAAAAGGATCAAGGAATATATCCCTGGTGGGAAATCAGGCTGTATTCTCTTCACGAGCAGACATTCGGGTCTGACGAGTCTGACTAGCCATCGAATCTTAATTTCCGGAATGTCGGAGCCTGAAAGTATTAACCTCCTTTTACAAAGATTGCCAACGGACCAGAAGGAGGAAATTGATGCAAAGGATATCGTAGCTACGCTTGGATATCTCCCGCTGGCACTTGATCAAGCCGGTGCATACATTCGAGCTCGCAATCTCCCTTTAACAGAATTCAAATTGCACTATCAGAAAAGGAAAGAGATGGTCTTCAGAGAGATACCAGATGATTGGGAGTATTACAACGAAGATGGCCCGTTATGTGTCTTTACAACATGGGAAATGTCTTTCGATTTGATTACAGGTGATCGAGAGACAGTATTGTGGAAAACGGATTTTCTTACTGTTGCTGCATTTTTTGATTGTACGAAAATTTCCGAGCGATATTTTCAGTCATATTGCGACGATTCGAGGTCTGAATGGATGAATATTTTTCTTACAGAAGGCAAATGGGATAGCTATAAGATGGGGGATATCATCGTCGAACTCAGTAAACTTTCCCTCATACAGCTACCGGATCAAGTCGTGGGTCAACAAAGCTTTACGATTCATCCAATTGTTCGAGATTGGGTGATACATCGGAATGAAAAGCCTCGTCGGCAATGGGCAACCATTGAGCTTACCAAAATGCTTGTTACGTATCTCAGGTCACCAGCTCAGCTAGAAATGCCGGTGGAAGCTAACCAAGAGACTGCTTTACATATCGATACCTGTATCATGCACGACGCAGATTACGTGGAAAGCTCTACTGGAACTGCTATCATGTCTCTCCCAAGAACTGCATCCGCTTTCGGTCGTTTCTATCGCAAACAAGGTCGATACCCAGAAAGCGAGAGATTAATGAGACAAGCACTTGCTGCAGAAAAAGAAATTAATACAGATGACCATCCCGATACTCTAGCTGCCGCAGAAAGCCTCGCACTATTATGTCGTAGACAAGGAAATTATGCTGAGGCTGAGGAATTGTTTGATGGAGTATTGGCTGGTAAAGAAGCGATGCTCGGGCATAACCATATTGATACCTTCCGAACAATACAGAATTTAGGCAATCTGTATGGTGACCAGGGCCGATATTTGAACGCCGAGCAGTTTCTGGAGCGGGCATTAGAGGGATTGCAAAGCAATTTGGGCAAGCAAGACTTGGAAACTCTGGGGGTGGGACAGAATCTTGCCAATGTATATCGGAAAATAGGTCGCAATATCGAGGCTCAGAAGTTGTACGAGCGGACATTGGCTGGCAAGCAAAGACAACTAGGCCCCGAGCACCCCGACACTCTTGGAACTGCGGAAAACCTAGCTAATATGTATCGCAAGCAAGGGCGCTTTGCCGATGCCGAACAGTTATTCAAGCGTTCGTTCGCCGGTACTAATTACAAACTTGGACCAGAACATCCTGAAACACTACGGGCAGCTCAAAATCTTGCAAATGTTTACAGCGATCAAGACCAGTTTGATGATGCCGAACAACTGTATGAATATGCACTCAAATGGAACGAAAAACAATTGGGAATCGAACATCCAAACACGTTAAGGACGATGGAAAATCTGGCAAATCTTTACTCGAAAAGGGGATCCTATATCAAAGCCGAACGGCTTTTCCAAAAGGCACTGGTGGGAAACAATAAAAAGAAGGGTGTTGACCATCCTGATACCCTCGGCACTTTAGAGAACCTGGGTGTGCTCTACTATAGAAAAGGTGAATTTGAGAAAGCAGGAGAGCTTTTTGAGGAAGTTCTGGAGGTAAAAGACAGAAGATTTGGGCAAGAACAGTCTGGAACCTTAGGCACCCTTAAGAATCTCGGAAATGCCTATTTCAAACAAGCACGTTTTGAAGATGCCGAGAAGCAGTATAACAAGGTATTAAAATGGAAGGAAAAGCTAGAGCACCCTGATAAAATTAGCACGATGCAAAATCTTTCGGCCATTTATAGAAAACAAGGCCGCTCTGAGGAGGCATCACAGATGAAACAATGTCTTCTGGCTGGAAAAAGGCCATTAGGCAACTTGTTCAACGGAAAAGAGGTTTTCCTAACCGAAAGCACATCTCAAAAAGCAAAAACGAGGAGTGCTCCCATGAACGACACTCCGATCATAGGCCAACTACGGATCGTAATATTGGAGGGCCGTAGAATGAAGCCTAGCAAGTGCCCGATAGTCAGGTGTCAGTTCCAGGGTGCAGAAATTATTACCAAAGAGCCTTTGCATGATGATGAAAGCGAAGCTTCAAGCGAGGATTACAAAAGGAAGACTTCATCTGGAGCTATACCTATCGGACAGGCTGTGCCCGGGACGTTGGATCCCCCTTGGAAATTCAGTTTCAACGACAGATATGAACAGTGGAATTATAATCCAAGCTGGAATTTCCCTTTAATATTGTGCGTTGCTGACCCTTCATAATTCCGCACGAGACTGCTAATACAGTGTAGCGATGTGTTCAATGGTGATACAGAAATCAATCTCCATGTTTATGACTCTCTAAATAATGAAGCATTTCTGGGCCATATCCGATTTTCTCCTAGACTCACCTATATGGAGGACTATAGTCAAGACTGGTTTCCTCTGAAGCCTCGCGATACCAAAATTGACAAACACATATATGGCGATATCCTCCTTAGTGTCAGGTACGATAGAGTAGACAAGAAAACTTATGGGCCTAAAGATGTCGAGATATTAAGCTTATTCGCAACTGGAACATATGGCCAAGTCCATAAAATTCGAATAAATGATGCCGCCAATTCTTACCTTATGAAAGTTGTACCAAAGAAGTTCATACTTACCCAAAATAGTACAAGCCAAGATGCAGAGACGAGTCAGATAATACGGCCCTATGTACTTGAAGGTCCTCTTTCTCCATTTGTTAGCCATCCAAAATTAAAATTTGAAACCGAAGCGGAACTTTGTGTTGTTGACAACTACAGATCAGGAGGAGAATTATTCTTGCTTCTACAAAAGGAGGGAAGATTTTCTGAACAACATGCAAAGTTTTACGTGGCTGAAATAATTCTCGGCCTGGAGACACTCCATAAACACAGAATTTACGGGGTTTTAGATCCTGCTTGCTTAGTCCTTGATACTTTTGGTCATATTTCATTATACGACTTTGGCATGTCTAAAGTGTTCAATGAAAGCAAGAACTTCAAAGAGGTAAGCCAAGTTTTTCATAATATGGTAACAAGCAAACGTTTAAGGTAAAACAATAATCTAATCCGCGATAAATATACAACTGTTCGATCATCTGAGAGGGCAGGCTAACTATAATTTTCTGTGATAGACCATTGAGTACATTGCCCCTGAAATTATTACCGGAAAGTCCGGTTTCACCAAAGTGACAGACTTTTGGTCTTTAGGGGTTCTACTTTTCCAGATGTCCTGTGGTTGGAGTCCTTTTTACTCCGAAGATGTCGACCAGATGTACAAAAATATTAGTTCTGCCACCATTAGATTTCCACGCGATTCTTTGAGCTCTGATGGGCGAAGCTTCATAAAAGGTCTTTTGAATAGGAACCCCAAAACGCGACTTGGAGCATCATTCGGTATATTGGAGTTGAAAATTCATGCATTCTTCTCGGATATAGATTGGGAGGCTTTGGCTGTTAAGTCTGTGATTCCGCCATTTATGCCACACGTTCCCTTCGGTAAGGCGCGTGCTTCGGAGGATGAGTCTCAGGAGGATATGAGCACGCTGGCTTCTAGGCTTGGACAGACTACGCCATTTACCTTGGGTATGGAGGCTCACTTCAAAGGATTCACGTTTATTGATGAAAGTTCGGTATCGGAGCATTACTCTAGAAGATGGAATGATGATGATGGTAGTGATGATTTAGTTTCTACTTAGAGTGACAAAAATTTATATTATCGGAATTGGGAGCAAAGAATGCCTATATATTTTATAATTTTTGGGTTTATATTCATGCAAGGAAAATCTGAACGGGGCAGTAGATCACTTAGTCTGCACACCCAGCAGGGCGGAAGTTTAGTTTTCAGAAACAGCACACTCAATTCGAGTAACTCACTCACCTTGCCACTTTTACTTGGAAAAGTTCAACACGCTAACCATCTACCGTCACTAATCTGAGAACGCAATTCCAGTATAAATAAACTCCTTGACTGCAACACTATCACCAATTACCATCATCGTTGCTGCTTTCCAATGATATTAATATATACACGTGACAAGCCCACATTCAGACCCGCTGTTAAAAGGTGATAGTGAAAACGTAGTACGGTAATAGTGATATCGCTTGCTCCTTGGTTATTTGGATTACTTCGATCTAACATAGATAAAAAAAGAATTTTGGCTGTGTAGTTTTTGTAATCAAGAAGTAGAATATAAATTCAGACATATTTTCACATCATGAAAGATCTATTACATACTCTGTATTACACACGACAAAACCTTTTTACTCAAGGTCAAATTCGCTTTAAAAATAAACAAAAGGACTTAACACACTTTCGTTGCCTAATCCAAACATCATAATGCGGCCCTGCCATCCCTCACGTCTCAAGCTCAAGCGTTTCCTGGGCGAACGCAAAACCAAAATCACGAACTACTTTCAGGAACATTTTTCGTCAACTCAAGCATACTGATGTTTTTTAAAATGCTGGTGTAAGTATCACCTCCTCTCAGCTGCTTAGCGTTAGTGTGGCAACAGGTGAAATTTGTTCAGAATAGCTCGGTGGAGATAGCTGAACATGTTTGACTAACCATGAACGAAATTGCTGCCTGCTTGTCTTCAACATGCTTGTCGCAATCAGGGCTATCAAGCCAACAATCTGAGCCAAGTTCTTTTGCATTATCAGAACCACTACCCTCCGGGGTTATAGTGCAAGGCCCGTGGGCTCATACCAATATGTGTCTGTTAAGACCATTAGTGAAGAAGCTCATTTGATTGAAAAAAGAACAATAGGTACCCCTTCCATAAATTAATAGCTAGTCAACTCTGCACCTCCTTTGGAACTGCCATAGGGAAAATATTGCCAATCGTGAATGCAGACGAAGCGTTTTCTTTCAGCACAGCATTTGCAACTGCATCTTCTTGGCTTTGGCATAAGAATTTTCCCTAGATATAGCATATATTTCTGTGCGGAGACAAGCCAAATTGCAATGGGTGATGGTGGATATACGAAATGCAAACCGCGAATGCAATACCAGTTGTACCCTAAATGATATTCAGCTATTTTCCATCTATATGAATTAAGGCTTGAACAAATAGAAATAGCTTACCAGAGTCCTCCAATACTCTTACCATCATCTCGGCCAGAAGATCCACCTCAACTGTCCGTCCCGTGGAGAGATGAGCAGTTGAAGAAGATTGGGAGTGCGACATCTGGAGTAGAGACTCCATCCACTGCGTTTTCTTCAACTTTTCTTCTCCTAAAGCCAGTCCTTGAGAATCTACTACTACTCTCATACCCCGTCCTGGTTATCAAAACCTATATTTTCAAATGCTGCACGCAACTGTTTTATAACTTCGTTGTGTCCCCTTCTGACAGCAATGTCAAGAGCTGTATCACTAGCCTTGGTTATCGCTCTCAGGTCAATCCCTGGCGCCGCGAGCAGCTGGGTCACAATAGCAGCGTGACCACTTTTAGCTGCGCGATGAAGTGGTGTCCAGCCGTCATTATCTGTTATATTAACGTCAATCCCTGGCGCCGCGAGCAGCTGGGCCACAATATCAGCGTAACCATATAGGGCTGCGGAATAAAGTGGTGTCCGGCCGTAATTATCTATTATATTAACGTCAATTTCTGGTGCCGCAAGCAGCAGGGCCATAATAGCAGCGTGAATATTGTTAGCTGCGGAATAAAGTGGTGTCTGGCCGTCATTATCTTTTCTATTAACGTCAATTCCTGGCGCCGCGAGCAGCTGGGTCACAATAGCAGCGTGACCATATTTAGCTGCGCAATAAAGTGGTGTCCAGCCGTCATTATCTGTTATATTAACGTCAATTCCTGGCGCCGCGAGCAGCTGGGTCACAATAGCAGCGTAACCATAATTAGCTGCGTAATAAAGTGGTGTCCAGCCGTCATTATCTGTTATATTAACGTCAATTCCTGGCGCCGCGAGCAGCTGGGTCACAATAGCAGCGTGTCCATAAAAAGCTGCGTAATAAAGTGGTGTCCAGCCGTTATTATCTGTTATATTAACGTCAATTCCTGGCGCCGCGAGCAGCTGGGTTACAATAGCAGCGTGTTCACAAAAAGCTGCGTAATAAAGTGGTGTCCTGCCGTCATTATCTTTTATATTAACGTCAATCTCTGGCGCCGCAAGTAGCTGGGCCACAATAGCAGCGTGTCCATAAAAAGCTACGTAATAAAGTGGTGTTCTGCCATTATTATCTTTTATATTAACGTCAATCTCTGGCGCCGCAAGCAGCTGGGCCACAATAGCAGCATGTTCATAAAAAACTGCGGAATAAAGTGGTGTCCTGCCATTATTATCTTTTATATTAACGTCAATCTCTGGCGCCGCAAGCAGCTGGGCCACAATAGCAGCGTGTCCACACAAAGCTGCGCAATAAAGTGGTGTCTGGCCGTGATTATCTTTTATATTAACTTCAATTCCTGGTACCGTAAGTAGTGTGGCTACTACTCCCTGATGACCGAACAATGAAGCAAGATAGAGAGTACTTGTCTTCGTATCTAGCACTACCCCCAAACTGGGGCATTCATATACCGGATGCCAAATAGTATATAGATATTCTTGAGGGTTACAGATATCCAAAGCCAATATTATCGAAGTATGTCCCATTGGAATTGTAGCTTCTCGGAAATGAGTAGGCCAGTTGATGGCGGCATAGTCGAGGAAATCATACTTAGAAACGAGTTTGGCAGCGATTTTGCCCATGCTTAAATTATTGTCTTCTTGAAGAAATCCCTTCAACCGTAAATACCACATGCAAATATGGGCAAGAACGAAGTGCGAGTCCTTCATAGTGAGAGAGTGCTTCCATATCCAATCTCCAGCGTCTGCCTGCTGGGAAAGTTCATATTCCCCGAGCAAAAACTCTTTAGCTGTTTGATGGAGCAAATAAACTCGTCCGTCGATCACGCTGACAAAGAGACCACAAAGATTTCTTATGAGCATTTTAGAATATTCCTCTGAGAAGCCTCCAATTTCGAGATCTTCAAGTGTTTCATCGTCTGGCTGAATCGATATCGCGATGCTCATTTCCTTGATATACAATGGTCTGGCTGCGGTACAAACAATCTGTAGGAGTTTCTTTGCTTGTTTCTTATCTGTGCTCTGGTTAAGAATTCTCGTGTACGCAGCATCCACCGAACTCGGTATTGTGCCAAAGATCTTTTGTCGGCCCCTCTTTGTAATAGATTCAACATCCTTGCGGATCAAATCAAATATTAGCTTAAGCCATAAGTATGTCCTGTGTTCGGCTTTGCAAAGCTCCTTACGTAACGGTGATAATGCCTTGTCATCAAGGCGCCATTTCTGCTGAATCTTCTCTAGCTCATCTTGAATGACAAGGTCAATCTCATGTTTGATCTGATCGGTATCTTCCTCGCCCGCCAAATGTATTGTAGATAGATCTTTGGACATTGTGTTAAATTCATCCACTATAGGTTGCAATGGCCGACTAGTGACAAGAAGCTTTAGGACTGTTTTGCATGAAGATCGAAGATAGCCTTTATAAAACGTGAAAACTTTCGATAGCAAGTACTTCAATTCCGATCCCCTACACTCGTCGAGTGCATCTAAGATGCAGATAGTCTCACCGGCTTTGGGGTCTGTAGAGGCCGTTGTGAGAAGATTCCATAACAAATCAACGTTTGTAATGAAACTATCCCCATTCTGATCGTAGACTTTAATAGCATAACGTAGAAGCTCGGGTCTCTGGGTAAAAAGTTGATGCAGTAAAGCACAGAGAGCATTCGTAGCAGTCTTCTGCTCCTCGTTATCATCTTTAAAAAAGAAGTAGCAAACACTTCTATTCCCAGTCGCAAGTTTCTCATTTTCCACAAGGAATTTGGACAACACAGATTTACCGCAGCCTGGATCTGCAGAAACCCAAAGGAGATTTGAGGTCATAGTATTCCGCCAGTTCTCGTAGTTCGGGTGCGTGAAGAACCATTGGCACGTCCCCTTGACGGGGTGTGGGTTTCTGTCCTTGTGCCGCTCGTATTCGGAAGTTCGGAGGAGCTGTAGGCATATGTTCGTTTTTTCATGGTCTAGATGACTTGTATAATCTGTGTGACATGAATGGTATTACTAACTATTAAAATTATGTATTGTGGTTCACGTACGTATATTGAAACCCCCTTGCATACTTTGACTTCCAATTGCACTCGCTGGTCCAGAGCTAGTGGTGTTGACGGTATGATTTGGTGGAACCCTTTGTTCCAGAGCATCATTAAAAGGTTCATGATTACCAAGCAGTAGTGGGCTTTGGCCACTTATACCCAGAGGCTCGCTCTGACTTATATCTATTGCGGCGGGAAAAATTCCCAATTCGACAATGTCTCGCACCCTATTCAATATCCTCTGATAGCCTGCGTCGTTCCTCCCACTAAACCTTGTCATGTCCATATGATTTGCCCCGATACTCTGATTAGGGTATTGGTTTAGCACAGCAGACTCTTGTGGGACAATAGTTCCTATGCCGACAACAGGTTTCTCCTCGAAAAAACAATATATTTTGATGGAGACATTAGGTTTGAGAAGAATTTGCTGGAATTGTTGTTGCACAGCAGTCAGAACCTCCGAACTCCGCTCTAGGACTCCTAAAACCGCAGGGTTTGTGTAGCGGATGACTTTGAGATACTTTGCAAACATGTGTCCCCATTTTGCCAATGCAGCACCACCGTGTGGTGTGCCCAAAAATATAATCCCCCGTGTGGAGTGAAAGACTTTCTCAAGATCTGCCTCGCCCTCTCTACATATCAGAAGTGCTTGTTCGCAAACCAGGCCCCCAATACTGTGGGCAATGAAAATAATCGGTCGCTCCCTACAACTTCTTCGTTGGTCCGAAACGTCGGATGCCAAGTTCTTCCCATGATCTCTGAGTGTATTGCTCCCCGGCATGCCCCACAATTTGACGACGTCGGCCTCATAGCCAAAAGTCATGATGCGTGCGGTTGGTAAATCGTTTGTCAACTCTTCGGGCAAGAAGAGTCCGCTCGAATGGGTCCATGTTTTCACGCGGTTGCCAGTCAGGCCATGTACGAAAACAATACTGTTTGAAACAAAGATTAGCTAGGATCGCCATTCTAGCAAACCTTTTGATCGTACTCAATCGTAGCTTCAGTTGGATCAACTATCACCTTTATGCCGATGTCTCCTTCTGTAGAGTACAAGTCCACTCCCTGCTGCGCTGGTGAATTTGAAAGTGGTCTGGTCGTGAGATCAGCGGCTTCGATCGCTCTCTCCTCTGAACTCGATTCTCCGACCTTGGACTTATCGCGTTTCAAAAAATGAAATAGGGCCGAAAAAACCCCTTTTGGCATTGTGAGGATTATGGCGTGAAGCTCAAGAGTATCTGGGTCAAACTTTTGTTGCTAGAAAGCCTCGTCCCTTGGGCATGGAATTTTGAGCTCCCCTCGGCTGAACCTCAGGAGCTGTTTGATTGGCTGTGAAGATGCATAACGCAACTTTCATCTAACTCTATGGAGGTGTTACGCGAGCCGCGTTACTTATCCTGATAGGCAGATTTTAATTGCATTTGCATCTGCAAAGGCACCTGAGAGCTGGAAGGTGGTCGCTCCACCAATCGTGAGGCAGCATGTTTGGATGCGCTTACCACCAAGTTTATGGAATGTGTTGTTTAATTGTTCTAAGGAAACTCAGCCTTTATTTAGTGAACCAACCTGCGCCTCTATGGGTCCAACTTTAAATCCCGCCTCAATCTTGCCCAGCTTCGGGATTTACAATTATTTCAGCCACCCGCCTTTAACATGGTAATCATAAGCTATAATTAGAGACCAATGACTTGAAACTTCATGTTGGTTTTGATGGAGCCTCGAATTCCTACCTACTAAACGGCTGGATTTAAAACATTGTTCGGTTGGAGAACTTTCGTGGCCCTGCTATCACGATGAGGAGGGATGTTCCTCGAAAGGTAATGGCAAATGTTTTGTATTCAGTGCAGTCCAAAGAAGAGGAGGTTTTTCGTGATGGAAAGCTATATACGCTAGTGCTAGTGCTGGGTGTTGGTGCTTGCGGCCACAGTAAGAACGGACGAAAAGCCTGAAATTGGAACACTTGTTGGTTTCACTGGGCCTTTGAATCCTGCCTGCTGGATAGCTGAACTCAAGCTTGACTGGGTTGGAAGCCAACAAGCAACCTGGGATCAAAGGCTCAACAAGGTTTTATTGAGCCTCAAAACGTTGCTCCCAGAACGGCTGGGTTTGGAGTTCATGTTGGTTTCGTTGAGCCTGAAATTTGTAAATAGCGAATAGCAAGAACTTGAACATTTTTACAAGTTAGAAACCAACAAGCAACCCGCGTCGTCCGAAGGATGCGGCTCATCGATGTTATATTCTACTGAGCCTGTAATTCCTTCATATCGAATAGTTTCGCTATTGATGGACCTTACTGTAGCCTCGTTGAGCTGTGGCGTATGAAGAGAATGTAATATATATATCAGAAGGGTTCCCTTCAGAGCTTGCTTCTCATCAACAGTCTCAACTTCATAGCAAACAAACAAACAATCATTTATCAGGACTTCAGTTCTTCCTTATTTCTACTCTTCCACTTCTTCACTCTTGACTCTCTCAACATGGTTTCATTCACCACCGCAACGGCTACTGCTATCTTCACCATAGTCCTCTTTATGGGTGAATCGCAAGGATCCGCACTTGCAGTCCCCATGATAAACAATAAACCATACGGAATAGGCATGCGATCCCCAGCACCAGCAAGGCGTGCAAACCAAATCTTCGAGCGCACAATTGGGTCCCAATTGCCGGGCTGCATCAAGGCTCTCAGGCAAATGTCGCCATCGCCTAAGCCTGAGAAACTCGGTAACGACAGGATCATCTTCAAGAACCTGCCACCGATCTGTA
>Ga0247734_1001391_pt1 | contig 18415 bp, 15 predicted proteins | sample UWRJL103311B2_FD_180933 | JGI IMG/M metagenome (GOLD analysis project Ga0247734, IMG submission 180933) | Plant litter microbial communities from Arlington Agricultural Research Station in Wisconsin, United States - UWRJ-L103-311B-2 | ecosystem: Environmental > Terrestrial > Plant litter >... | reverse complement strand
AAAAAAAAGACGCGCTGGGGGGGGGGGGGGGGGGGGGGGGGGGGGGGGGAGAGGGGCGGATTGTCTTACTATGTTGCCATATACGAGCTAGCATTGCTAGAATCCAGAACCTAGCAACTAATAACATACCCGGGGGTTGCAGGGAGCAGAGCTCAGTTAGAGTTCTGGTAGGTTGGAAGGCAACCGAGTATTGCCGGGTATCAATGTAAGAGATCAGATTCACATAAGTGTCCAGCAAGGCTTCGGTTTGTGGAAAGATATCCCTCTTGTTCCTCATCTCAGATCATATAACATGACAAGCCAAATGGACTCCATGCGTGATTACTTCTCTCTCCCAGAGAGCAAATATGCTCAACGCTCGAGCTGGAGTGTAAGCTTATCATACTCATATCATACTCTTGCTGTGTTTCTGATTCTAATCCATACGCACAGAACGATTTGCCCTCGCCCTGGGAACCAACGACTCCAGCTGGAATGCCTATCTGGCAATACACCGCTGCTGCACTGCATCAAGCAGATCCCCAAATATCATACTATTTGCCTCATGATTCTCCCGTCTCACAGTATAGTGATTCACGAACCGGGCGATCCAATGTACCCAGCCCAATAACGATCTTTCCTCACGATGGAAGCTTGAGGTTCCCGCCGTCATCATCAACGCCAACAACTTATGAAGCACCAGCCCAGAGATTGACGCACTCTCCACCACAGAATCCCCAACTGAACGTTCCTCAGTCGGTGGTGGTGGAAACCCCCGAGGCAGACGACACTATGGAAGATGAAGATTCAGAGGAAGGGTATACGTGGGAGGTGAATCATTCATCTCATTCGCCTCCTTCAGCTTCTGTCCGAAGAAAGGCACATCGGAGGGGACAGTCTGCAAATGAAGATTTGCTCAAGAATGCGAAACGGGCACACACTGTAGTCGAGAGAAACTACCGTGAGAGACTGAACGACAAAATTGCCGACCTGGCTCTGTATCTCTTCGAAACCTCTTCTGATTGTAAGTAACTATCCATTCTATCTAGATGTTTCTCCAAATGCACCTAGCTAATAGAAAGTAGCTCGCACCAAGCCTTCAAAGTCACTTGTTATGACACGCGCGAAGGAGCGCTTGAAACAACTAGAGGCTCGAAACAAAGCGCTCGAAAGCGAAGTCACCAAACTCAAACAGCACATTGCAATTTTAGATCATGTTGTGGCAAGTAAAGGCGGGGATACGACTCCCATTCAGGCACCTATTCCTACAACTTCGCCAATATGACACATCTAATAGACTGTTTTCGTGCCTATATTTTCGATTTCCTCCCTGGTGAGGGCATGAACTCTGAGGTTTTTTGGAGTTGGATTGGTTGATTTCATGCATTTAATAGCAACTTTGGGTATAAATGGGTGGCGTTGGGGTGGGATAAAGAGCGGAAGTAACAACAGGCATAAAGAATACACTGGAAACTGGGGCCGCCATTCGCCTCTCACAATAAAAATGGCTATCTTTGCAACGTTCATAATTCTCTTTCCACTTTCACTTTGTTCCTATGTGCATTGCATTTTCAAATCTACCCTCAGATCCAACTTGCTTTGAAAGCCTGCAGTAGCCGGGCGCTCGGTCCTCAGACCACCCACCTTTTTACGTGGATTTTTTAACGGAGTATTGGAGTATTGGAGTATTGAGATGCGCGAAATGACTTCTCATCTCGGCCTTCCGGTCTCTTCCTACTCGTGGACTGTTTAGTGAGAAGGAGTAAGCCTGTTCCTCGCAAGTGCAGCTCTGGTGCCAAGGCCGTGGATGTTAGCGAATAAGCCATTGCGCATAGCCACGTATGGATACGATGTTTGATTTTCAATACGGCCTAGAAATACTCCGTACGGACTGTTACCATTGTTGCAAACGGTCTTCACGATGTCCACAGTGTCACGCGGTGAAGGAACGCCCCCGATCTTTCCGAATCATCGTGTTCAGGTGACGAAAATAGCATACTCCAGCAGCTTGGCACCCTTCTGCTCTTTGAGGCAGACACACTAAGGCTCCTGGTTCAGAAGGACCATGAGGGTTGTGAAGTCCTAGAGAATGGGGGTCATTTTACAACATAGGTATGCTGCTGTAATGCGGACGCGTGGTCGTGGTTGTACTGTGAGGTGGTAGTACGGTACCTTGCAGCATGGGTAAAAGGGTTTAAAAGGGAAGAAAGGGTGCAGCCGTGGTGGGGTTATGGAGATCAAATAGTGATAATGCACGTCGTGAGCAAAAACACGATAACGAGCTGCTGCTGGTGGATTGCGCATAGAGCGGACGGGCGGCGGGCAACCAGGCTTCGACATCTCTCTCAACAATTGCCTAGTTTGTCGACTCGATGTTCCGCTCCTCACCACCAGTCTTTAGGTGAGATGGTGTGGCGGAAATGGCAATTGGAAAATAAGCGAAAATTGGATAGGGGTGGGTGATATTTATAGCGCTCTTTCAGACAAATGACACACGCATTCACAATTCTCGCTAGTCTAGCCAATGAGGACCACCATCTGTGCGGCCTAGCATTTCTATCATTCCTAATAAGCTTCTGGGCGTTGTCTTCCTACATGAGAGAATCAGGTTTGTCGATGCACTTGACGTTGTACTGCTTGCTGTGAATGCAGGAGATTCATTTCAATCCGGGAAACTACTGTTTCAACCCTGGTATTGGAAAGATGGACTACACACAATCACGGGATTAAACACCGGCAGCTAATACTGTACAGGTGTATGCCAACCCGGAGCTTTCACACATGGCTAGCCGGTAAATGTTACTTCCCGGCCGTTGGTAGTCATAACCCCCTAACCTTGCTTCTGTAACACGCAATCCCCAAAGATCAAATGGGTAAACATCTTGTATTATTGGTCAGCTGTCGAACTATTGAGTATTGAAGATGGACCACTTCATAGCCATCCTTTTAGGAAGGTGAAAAGTTTTTTGCATACACAAACGCTTTGGAGAGTCATAAATGTCGGTGTAAAATATTGGATTCCTGCACCAAGATGGGGGCAGACCGACATCTAGGAAAAAACACTTGACTAGGCCAGATACCCTTTTCTTCAAGAGTATACTGTATTAGATAATAGCAGATTTTAATATGTTCAATATGGTTATGGTCTTCGGATATAGGGGGTGCAAGCAATCCCATATTGCAACATTGCATCATTCAACCTAGTCAGCGTTATCAGCGTTACGAAGTACAAGTTTAAAGTCCGCGTAAAACTACTTGATTCTTTGTCCCTCATTATTCGGCACATATCTAGTTTTATGTCAACTGCATTCTTGGAGATACTGCATGCTTGGGAATAATACCTCCCAGTTTGTACCCGTTGTAAATTCATGCAAGTTACTTCTTTGCTTTCTCCTTCGAAGTATTGTAACAACAATTAGGGGTTAGGGTGGAATGTAGAATGCTTGTCTATTTTTCAAACTTGTCTCCAAGGATCTTTTTTTTGCATCTTGATTTTGGTGTGACAACATATGTCTGCTCACGGTGTTTCTTTCAACTGCCGCCATATCAAATGAGCTCCACAAACCCACACAATAGACATGAGTCGCTTGCCGGTTGCTTGGAAGATACATGGAAGATACATGGACTTATGCCAGAACAGTAGCAGCACAGATTAAAAGGTTGCTAGTTTGGAAAAGATTTTCCCTGATTGCATTTCAGGTCACACCAATTCGGTAGTTGGAGAAATGCTTTCTGTCACGAGACGCGACCTGTTTTTCCATCCTCTTCATGTGTATTAACTAATACCTTATATTCAGACTTCCGTGTGGAGATAGGAATGCCCATCATGAGTAATTCTCCATACCCCCTGCTTTTGTATTTGTATTTGTTTGGAAGGCTATGTCGCTGTCTTCGAAGTCAGTCAACTTTAGATTTCGAATACAAATATACACATCCAAAGCATTTCTTTAGCTAGTTCGTAATGAATGCAAGCTACCCTAACTTTTCTTGAAATGTTTTTCATAACGCGGAACTTTCCTATCTTTGATTTTTATAGCACTGGAATAGAAGTTAAGTATAGGATCACATGCCAAACAAGCAACACTCTTCAAAATCCAAATGTGTATTATACTCACGCAGTATTATGTGGATATTTATTTCACAAATAGATGTCAATTCTACCCTGGTGTTCCATATGTTCATTATGTCTCTCCACTCTCTACTACTTCAGCCTCATCACATATCCAGTAGATAACCCCTGAGCTGCCCCTTAAGCGAGGACCTTCCGTTGCCTGAGGCACGACATGATGCAGCGAAATAGCTCTGAGGCCCCCAATTTAAGTCGCTAGGCGCGGAAATATTGGTTAGATACCTAATTAGGTGTCAAGATGGTAGGCTCGATTAATGGAGATAATTGAAAAAGCAAAGTTGGTGTGTTCCTTACGGCAGGATGTTGTGTCATGCATAGATTCTCACCGCATGAGTAAGAGACAATCATTGCTGATTGCGGGGGTTTTCCAACATCTAATATCAATGGTCTTTCCAATCCAGGTTGACATTCCAACGGTGTCACAGTGAACAACCTGAACAACCTAGACAACCCGTACGACCAGTCACTGATATATGACTAAGACTGGGCCGCAATAGATCCCATTTACCCACCCTATAACAGACGAGTGCTAACCATCATCAAATCCGACAGAAATAATTGGAGAGTGATGGAGCTTGGCTGTTGGTATTGTTGGTAGAATTCTCATTCCAACATGAAAGGATCACAATATGTTTCAGCGTTCAGCTCAAGCAGAAATTAATTCTTGGTCACCCTAGGAGTAAATGCTGATATTTCTGCCTTCCTTCAGCTTCTTATTCAGTTACTATATTTCCTTGAGAACTTACCCATCATACCCTAAGATGGCTGCAGTAAGTTCCGCCAAGCACAACAACAAGGCGAATACCAGTGAAATGAAGATGGACCAATCCAGTGTCCTAGAGCATCCACAAGATGTCCTCGAAACTTGTGCCACAGGTCAATGGTCAGCTCTTCAGACGGTCCTCTCAGCAGCTGGAATTGTTGCACCAGCTCCAGCAATCACTGTCCATAACAAATCCAAATATGCTCTACCTCAAACACACGAAATGGTTGAAGCAGCTATACGGGGAAAGCAATGCTCGATAATTGAGCTTATATACAAAATATTCCCTTCAGCCCGACGTGAGTAGTTTACCCCATACCAAGGTGCTCTCAATATCTTTTTACGGATTTGGGTTCACAAACTTTCTTTTGTTTCTCGGTTGGCAAAGAGAAACAACTGACACATTATATACGTAGTCCACGGTCCAGAGTTAATTGCTGCAGCTGAAGTTGGTGATGTAGAAATGTTCAAGTTGCTCCACAAACAAAGCCATTCCAAATACGACGTAGTACATCGAGTATTCGAAGACCGCGAATCAATGCTCGTTAAAGCCTGCCGTGGTAAACAGCCACATATAGCGTTATATCTACTTGAGCACGGTGCTGATCCTAATTACTGTGGTGCTGGGGGAGATTATGGTGCACTTTTTGGGCCGCTTGGTAACGCTATTGTGGATAACCATCCATTACTTGTCGAAAAGCTAATTGATGCTGGAGCTGAAGTGGAACATGTTCATGTTTTACTTGCAGTTGAGGAGAAGAGGGTGGAGGTAGTGAGGGTCTTGATTAATCGAGGAAGTGAAAAGATAAATCTGAAACGTGCCTTATCAAGAGCTAAGAAGGTAGATTGCGATGAAGTGGTGAAAGTCTTGGTCAGACGAATAAAGGATGGGCCAGAGAGTGATGAGGGCAGTAGTGAGGAGGAGGGCGAAAGGCATGCTCGGTGGCATCATATAAGAGACCATTTCTTGGGAACTTGACAACGCTTTCAATTATTCTGATAGGAACACATTTTATGACTATATGCTGTTGTTCTTCTTCAATATTATGTAGAATATTCAGTTTATAATGAATGCCTTTGAGTTAACAATATGTCAAAACTCCGCCATTTTCTTGCACACTTCCATGATCACCATATATTCTAGGAATATTTTGTATACGATCCGAGAAAATTAAAATACAGTTTTGACACCACTGAATATAATCGATTTGTGAGCTGCATTGATTCCAGCGTTTCTACGCACGGTACCCTCCCTTTGTGTCTTCCTCGCACATCTAACATTGGCTGGATGCACAATAGTGCCGTTTGCTCGTTTGAAAGGTAGTTTTCGATCTGTTTTTGGATTGGAGCTTCTCATGTGACGAAAAGATCTTTGGTGATTAGGTGATTGATGAATGTGACTTTCCATATTCTCGAGCCGGCACATGAACGATCTTTCCTGACTGGGAGGTGACGATTTCTCCAGTAGATTGCCATCATTCCTAGTTTGTGGGGCCAGAGACACAACGTGATTGTTTTCAAGCTTAGGCTTGGAGTTTTGGAATAGAAGTCCTGAAGTGCGGCTTGAAATAGCATTATATAGCCGGGTCTGTGACTCCAACTGGATATCTGGAGGGGTTGATATGAGCCCGTGGACGAGCTGTGTAAAAGACCTGTCGGAAGAAGCCTCAAACCAGTTTTCAAACCAGTTAGCCAATCCCGAGTAAGGGTCTCCGATTTTGCGAATAGGTATGGAATGCCTATCAATAAAGCTATTAGAAGTGCACGAAGATGGGCGTAGCAATGTTTCAATGGAATCTCGATCATTTTTCCATTTACTTTGAGACTGTACAACCTCAGTTCCAAAAGGAGAATAAGTTGCCGGGGTAGATTTTCTACTCTTCCAAATGTTTCTAGCCTGGTTCTTATCACTGCCTGTTACCAAAAACGAGTCCTTAGGTGAGAACGATGTGGTGCTCCTTCTTAGCGTCGCACAATTGTTGCAGTGAAAGATGAGTTGCTCCCCGACTAACACACAAGTGCAATGCTGATCTAGAGCTTCAAGCTTTGTATCTAACAGGGGAATTGATACAGGAGTGATCGGAATTAATGATGGCGATGTTATTTGTCTAAGACTTGCTGAGGAAGTAGTCTTAATAAACGGTGAGGCTAGGCTATTGAAGTTGGACCATTGAGGTAAAGATGGTATTCCTGGAGGATTGGTAAAGCCTTCAGGAGGCTGCAAATATCGCAATCTTTTGATCTGAATGTAGGTGCGGGATGGGTATGCAGAATTAAAGAATTGCATGTAAGGACCTTGGCAATACCATAATTTCCAAAGTCCTACAAGTTCTGCAGGAAGTTTCTTCTTCGGCAGCCGCATGAGTTCCTGGTAACGGCCTCCAAAGTCTCGTATCATCAGTTCTCGAAAATCATCGATCAAATCAGGACAATCGCATTCTGATGCGAGGACCCAACTATTGGGATATCTTTTGCCATCTTTCGTGGCCCAATTGATCCAGTACTTTGTTGGCCAAGTTTGACTTGTCATTTGTCCCTCAACTCGGAGTACTTCGTACTCTTTCCCAGCTGTTCTACTAGCTAGCAACGGCTGGCATTCGACGGACTGAACAACCTCATCACACTCTGGACGCCATATCGCCGAAGCAGCCTGAGTGAACCTAACGTCCATAATCTCCGGGGAGGAAATAAGAAATAGAGCTAAGTGAAGAGCGCTCGAACATAAAAACTTATGTTCAGTAGATGTTGAACACCTGGAAATTGTGATGACTGTGTAGAGTTCTGCTCGAGAGGGAACGATGGTTTCCAATTCGGCAGCTAGGCTAGTCAACACAGAATCCCCAGATGGCTAATGTATCAGCGTAAGTGTTTAGGAACTGTACTGAATGCAATTGGTCCGCCGTTGAGATTCTTATGGGTTGTGAACAAAGTTTGTGGGAAAGGAAATAATGAATGCTCCAGTCCAGAGGCCGGCTTTCGGAGGTGAAATGCTAAGCAATACAGCAGAGGAAGATATTTCTGTATCAACTGGGCGACGAGTCTTTACTTAAACCAGGCTGTTCCTGGCCTGTTGTGGTTCACAGCAAGAGAAATCAGATTATGATCAAAATAAAGCGAGCACCCGTTCCAGAGATACCTGGCGACCCGCCTACACACCCAAAATTTCTGAAGTATAATACAATATGGTCGATCCCTCAGAATTATTCTTGAATGTCTTGATATACCCTTATAATGTCATTAATCAGTACCATGATTCTTCAAGTGATCCGGAGTCCAACAATCTCAAGATGAGGTTGTGATATTCTCCATTACTTCGGAGAAGTCACCTTTGCTTTCGCCCCTTTTACCCGTTTCTACCCCCGCGCGACTTGCAAGAATAACATAATTGAAACTTCGGATTAACCTGCGTGGATCGACAAGACAAACAGAATATTGAGGGCATGACACCTTTCCATATAAGGAGAATTCTGTCTTGTTTGGCTAAGTTTATTGCTCAGGTATTACTCCCCATGTGCGCGAACTGCGACTTCCTTAAAGGCCGTCTTCTCATAACTCATATATTTAATTGATCCAAGTAAAAAAGATGCACAGCAGATTCTTAAGTTAATTTCTTAATCAAAAACCAGCTTTCATTATCTCGAGAATTGAATTCAATTAATTCACCAATGTTAACTACTCAAATACAAACGAGGTTATTGTCAACTAGAGCTCATCTTTGACCAATTTCAATCGTTATGGAGTACCCAGATACATGGGAAGCCTAGTATCGAACGATAACAAGGGTCATACTAGAGATCTTTATGACTAGTAGGACCAGTTCGTTTGGTATGATGCACCGCATCCACTTGTAACTTGAGCGAGTTTATTTCAAACTGGCGGAATGTAAACACCTTTGATGTCTGAAAGTATGTGAGGAAATCTTTATTCATTTATATTAAGCCGAGCATAACATATTAGAGTGCATAGTATAGATAATGTGAAGTAGAACAATGTCCGCTTCTTTAACAAGTCAGGATATGGTAGATGCTGGAAGTTCCAAGGTGTTCTTAGCCGTGCTGAATATCAAGCGGCAAAGGTTTAAGCTGATATTGACATGATGCCGATAACGTAGAAATAAACTTGGCTTTCTGGCCTCAGCCGCAAGTATAGATATCAGATATGCCAACAGATTATGGATGAAGTCTGGTACACAAAGAAGAGAGATCAATGCTAAGCTGCCTATTCCCTTCCTTGCCGTACTACTCTATGGCCAATAAGCGCAATACGCGCCTCCATGATAAGGTTAGATTATGAACGTTACCCATGCAAACCCCAAACCCCCTTCTATCACTTTTAATTCAGGGAGAGTTGAGCAGTCTCAAATCCTCTGCTCCTGATACAAACCCCAGGGTGATATTTGACTACCACGCGTCTCTTCTTGTTTTCCTTCGTTGGTGTTTGTGTTGCGGTTGATTGTGCCTGCTTGGTTCTGAATTAGTACTTACCTCGCCCCTGTAATACCCCTGATCATGGAAAATTTAATCCTTGCCCAATTTCAACGAGCAGATCCCCAAGGGAAAGCTATGCAGTGTTAGTCAACTCGGTTAGCCGTTCTGATCAAGCTGTTGTTTGGTCCGGTTGGTTACGGAGCCCCTATAATAGTCATGGCAATCCACATTCATTAAACGAGTTTTGGGGTTTCGTTTGTTAGTGACGACTGTAGTTGCTTCTCTTTTTAATCATTGACCTAAAATCCAGTATTCTCGACTCCTGCCAGTCCCCTTCACAAGACCAATTTACTATGAGCTTTACTGTCTCCCTGATACCGTATCTAGACTCTCATTCGGCCCTATCTGGGTCTACCTTTTCCAATTGTATGATTTGTCTCCTCCTTCAGAGTATCATTTACCTATGTTAACTAAATAATTAGCATATCTGACATTGATTGATTTGAGACGATTTTTGTATTCACGTCGAGTGCCTTGACAAAACATTGGGGTTCGCCAAAGCCTGTAGGTGCAACGAGGATATATGCTAATATGTTCTGACCGTACTCCAGAGAAATCAATCTTTTACTCGACATACAATGAATCATCTCGCCGAATATCGTGATCCTTGTGGATTTGATAGTAGTGGTGACACTCCCGACTCGCAAAATGTGGAGGTGCCTACCCAATCTGATATCAAAGAAGAGATCACGGTGATAAATTTCCGAAGAAAGCCAATACAGCAAACCTCTACAAAAATTCCTCATTACTCAGTATGCGGCTCGAACAAGCTTCCAGACTCTATTACGGGGAGCGAAATTATCGTTGGCACTCATGAGACACTTCAAAGAGAACCCCCAGTCGTCTATGGACCTACCAAAAGTAATCAAGAGGGGGCAAAGGTCGAATCGATCGTGGGCATTAGGATTGGCGTTGAGACTCACGAGTACTTAGTGAAATGGTTGGGAACGAAGCTCGCAAATGACTGGATTGAGTTTTCGGATTGTTCAAATTGCTTGGAACTTATATACGATTTTCACGCCCGGATGGAGGATGAATTAGGTGTTCAATTTGAGCACATTACTGATGTTCCCAAAGTTTGCCCGCCAAATCACCGAGACTGGTTGCAAATTTGGCAAGTCTACGAAGGCGGGCCATCTTCTCATGGGTTTTTGCAATTGGAGAGAGTAGGGCTAATTTCTAAATTCTCGAATGATGAATCTACGAAAGAGGCAAGTGTTCCACTTGCTCGGCGATCGCCTTCTCGCCTCATTATGAAACCTACATTGCTTAAGGGCGTGCAATGTTCTTGTAAAATCTGTGCAATGTTGAAGGGTTATAAACCCAGGATCCCACGAATGGATCTTGACTTGGGAGGAGCTCCCTTGTCTGATGCCTCTATCGGGTCCAAAGTCGATGCATAGATAAGCTCCTCAGCGGTACCTTGTCCTCCGCTAGCCGGAGAGAATCTGATCACTCAGCTGGATGCGCATCCAGAGGAAAACATTCGGGCTCCATCAGATATATCCTACATTCAGAGTTATAAACTTGAGAAGTTTCTCTCCCAAAATTCGGCGATCCCTAGTCCTTCTCCTACTGCAACCAACCTTTCGCCGTTGGATAGGGTTACAATTCCTCATCCAGTTGTATCCAAACAAAGAGACACGCGCACAGTAGCTGTCCCACTTCAGCCATTGACAGGAAATTCCTGTGCTGCAAGTCATCCTTCCGCCGCTCGACAATATACCAAATTGGGGATTATCTCACCCCTTAGTCCCAAGACATCCCAGAATTCCGCAGTTGTTACTTATACACCTCCGTCAAGGACAAAGGTAGCAAAGCCTCTGGTCTCAATAACCCCTACAGCGGATGTTTGGCTAGTTCATCAACTGAAGAGATCTTTAAATCATGATACAGATAGCTCAGTTTCTTTTAATGGGGTAACAAAGTGTGTTACTTCCACTAGTGAAGGAAAGAAACAAAGGAAGGACGTATGTTCTACTGTCTCCACCATTGAAAAACGCAATATTGGCCAACCCAGCACGCAAATGCTTTCTCCGAGTTCAGAGCCAAGCGGAAAGAAACGACGTCTTCAAGAAAATGCTGAGCCTGGGTTGACATCGATAGTTAAGGTCGAGCAATTTGGAGATATATGCAGCCAGCATATTGACTGGAGATTTGAGTTTTTATACGATGACTTCAGGGAGGATCTTGAACGTGGCAAAAGCATAGAATTGGCGCTGGCAAACGTCATTCCATATGAAATTGATTAGGACTTGTATCCAAGGGAAGTTGCTTCAAGTTTTAATTGTGAGATATAATGTGAGCAAAGACCTAGAGCACATATGCTTCCTGCAATTCCTGTTGAAGATGAGGTGGAATAGAAAGTCAAGCAAACTCAACAGGCCTTGACCTTTCGACCCAGACTAGAATGCATTAATCATTTTGTGATTAGTTATTTTATGAAAATTGCCCCATGGCCATTTAAGTACGGGCACAATAAATCCTACGCACCGCTCAACAAGTCTGTCCCCACAAAACTTCTCAACCTCTTCCTTTCACCACAATAATTTCGGGTTGGTATTTTCCGCAAACATTTTCATCCTGGAACTATTGAAAATGATCACCTCTGGGGTCTAAGATGACAATGGCACTATGTGGACTTGTCGGTGGACCGGCACCAGTCGGGACCCGGCATCCATTACTTTTCCTGGCTCATTATCCCTGAGAAGACTACGGCAAGAAATGTATGTTACCTTTGATTGTACTGTACCACCTGCAATTCCGTAGTTCTGTACTTGCCCTTCAAAACTCTTCCAGTCGTTTGCACGCGACTGCGTTCACTTGGTATAACGATTGCGATTCAACTTGCTTTCCGTTTACATTTCCCCCTCTTTGGGGTGTCAACCTCAGTTTGTACTTGTACTCCGGTCCTTATCCAAAATTCAACTATCGTTGAATTCTACCTTGCTCTACTAAAATCATATGTACTCCATTTATCCAAAGATCTCAAAGTTTTTTGCTACATCACATAACGTAGAAAAAGAAATCGATATTGGTATGCGGATATCCATTGCAAAAGATTGACTTGTCGAGAGTTGTATGTATAATACACATCTCATCCCTTTGACTCGAGTTCTAATATTTGTGCCAAATTTAAGACACCAGCACTTCTCTTATTCAATGAGATACACAATGAATAACGATATCCCGTTTCAGGGATCACATACCTCACTCCCAGAGCGGAAATGTAAGGTTTTACCATCGATCGAGGCAGACAATCTATCGATATCGAGTAAAAGACGAGCCCAGCCAATGACTAGAGCCGAAATCAAACCACTGCACCGATCAGCATCGGGACGATTTACCAAAACCCCTCGAGAAACAAAAGATGTGGATGTGAAAGAAGATAGCAAGCCGAATGGAAAGCCCCAGATCAAAGAAATAGTGGCGTTTCCAAATAACGGATATCTGGAGGCAGAGCAATATCCCGCAATAGGCCATATGGATTGGCAGTTGGCCGCCCGAGTTGAGGGGAGAGAGTTGGTTGTGGTGGGGTACATGACTATCTCATAAGATGGGTTGAGGCAAGCTGGGAAAATTCATGGGTAGCTGCTGTGGATTGTGATTGTCTCCAGCTCATTAAAGAGTTCCACCAACTGGTGAAGAGTGAATTGGGAATTGTTTATATTGATTATGCGCAGATCCCTGGAGTTCGTCCACCACTTCACAAAAAGTGGTCGCAAAGAGCTTATCAAAGATGCCACAGACGAGTCTTCGAACTACGGAGGGAAGGGTATAACAAAAATCCACAAAAGACTTTACTGAATGGTAAGACCTCTGTTCTGGATAAGCCACATCTCTCACGAGCCCGGAGATCGCTTTCATTCCCAGTTGCATCAACAGCCTATTCAGCTCCGCCTGGAGAAAAGACGTGTGAGTGCACCACTTGCCTTGATATCGTACGGCTGTCGAAGCCAATAGTACTCGGATCTACAGGGACCATCCGTTCTAATGTAGTAATCGAGCGGGATTTTGGCGCTCCATTATTTGGCAAAGGGATCAGCAAGAGTTTAAGCTCACAGTTTCCCCAATCTGATAACTCACCAGCTGTGAAGAGATCCCAAACCGCCCCGTAGCTGACACCTTATCGGCTACATCTCAAGACTCATATCTTTCCCATTCAGCCCCTCAATCTATCTTTGATTCCATCTCCTTCAAACTTAGATATAAGGCTTGATATGAGGAATGATAATTTTAGGGCTTCTCAGAAGCCAATGACCGAGAAAGTGATTGGAAGACCGGCAGAACTAGAAGTATCCGACAGCAGGCAGGAAAGAGATGTGGAGGAACCACAGCAGCAATATACCCCGAGCAAGTCATCTCAATCATCACAGTTGGCGTTAGGGAATGAGAAAATTATGTTAAGTACTACACAAGTAGTGCTAACACCTGCTTCATCGGCTTTCACATACTCTCCGAGTCCAGCAGACTCATTTTGTGGATCACCACTGACATATTCTAACAACATTCCGTTCAGCTTGGACAAAAGAACCGACGGGAATGCGATTCAGCAGCTATTTCTGGGAACACCTCAAGCAGCAAGACACACAGAAATTAGGACTATGGCTAAAAGTCCAAATAATATGAAAGAGCGACTGACTAGCTCAAGCCCGTCTCATACCTTGCAGAGGAACAACTCACACGCCTCAGTCGAGCAGTCTGATAGTCCCCAGTCGAGTTCCAGAGAGGAAGCCTTGTATCTCATGACACCACCAGCCTCTTCCCCGACTCCATATCGGAGACAGTCCTCAGATTCACCTAAGGCTCCTAGCCCAGAGAACAATCGTATACAAGCCCCAGTAATTCTCCCACCGAACTGGCGGAACCGACTGCTCAAACACGGGAAGGGCCACATGATTCCCGACTACGAAGCCGCCGGTGCACGTTCCGGGACACCCGCACCCGAAGGGTTGAAAACTCCCCACAACGCCGTCTTTGCAGCCGCGACAGCTGCTCAAAAAGGTAGACGGGCAGCAATCAATGCTAGCAGCCGACCCATCGGCCACATCCTCCCAAGACGGGAGAAAAAACTGGGCATTCGAAGCCGAGCCATGGTGCAGGCCGGGGCGATGGAAATGCAGAGCATAGAGCAAGATGACCCACGCCAGCGCCAGCGCCAGCGCCGCGAAAACGAAGATGTTGAGATGGAAGACGCTCGCTCAAGTCCGATGGTTGAAAAGCGTCTCAACCCGCCAAACCTCACCCCCGCACAGCGTATGGCACAGTTAGGAGGCGTGCTGGGGAGGAATGGGGTGTTTGTACCGCTGACGCCGATCGAGCAGCGGCAGGTGCTGTTGGGCCAACGGGCTCGTGCGATCCGCATGGGACTGGGGAATCGCGATGAGATGGTTGAACTGCTGGCAAAGCACAGTGAAGCCGTATAAAATAAATCTTTTGACGTTAGGTGATTTTGTAGTAGAAATATTAAATATCACGCCTATGTGTTTTGTCTTTCGTATTTTGGAAGTACAGTATCTTGAAAAGTGGGGCTCGCTTAAATAGGGGGTGGTTGCAATTATGCTTATCCAAATTTTAGGAGCTTTCAAATTTGGTCACTGAAGGATTTGGAATTTGAGCTACTTCGTCTGATTTCTTCGAGTTAAAGTCATATCCAGTGACACAAAAATGCCCCCCAAAAAAGCTCCTCTTCACCTATCTAAATGTTTGCGTGCATATAATAAACGACTAAATTCCAACCACAGGCCCAGTGGCAACTCCAAAGTTCGCGTCTTATTCCAATCAACTTCTAGACTGCCAATACTACACACACTATTTAGGAACTATTTGTGCCAGGTGAGCATGCTACGCCTGCATCTCTTCAGCTTCCTCTCTGTCTACTTCTCGCTTTTCATGTCAGCAGAGCCATTGGTGATCGTTGACTTTCTGGGCCACCGCCTCGCAAGTGCCTCTTCTCTAAAAGCCCAAGCACCCACTAGAACAGCACCAGGACCGCCAGCAACCAGTCCGCTAGCCAGTGCCATCAAAATCACCAACCATGATTGCTTGACACGACCACCTTTCTTGATATCGTAGATACTAAGCAATGCCCAGGATAGTACAGCAGCAGAGGTATAGAAAAACTCTTCCTCTATCTCCCTTCTCCCGAAAAACATACTGGTAAGTGAATGCGGCGCTGTGATCAAGGTAAATATCCAAACGAGCGCTGAAGGTACCCCACAGAAAATGTAAGTCGCTCGAAGGTAGGGAAGATCTGATTTTGGGTTGTGGATACGGTCGTGTGCTGTGGTGTCGGTTGCGAGCTTGGAGAATACGTACGAGTAAGTGGAGAGGAATACTGGATGCATGATTGAGATGGCACTGGCAAGTTGTCTGGTGGTGTGAGGTAAAAAGGGGAGGAAAGCCAGAGTAGTTGGAAGGATATAGCCGAAGACTAGGGTTGGAAGCAGGGTTTTGATGCGTGCAATTTTGACCATTCTTTGGTCTTGAATGATCAGATTGTGGCTATGGAAGGTTGTGGTTAGTAAGAGGTTGAAGTCACAACGGAGTTGAGAACAAAAATATGAGTGATGTATCCTGAAGTATCGGGAACTTACAGAGGTGATTGAATGTAGTGAATGGCACAGAGTAGTGGCACTGCTACTGAATAACCTTTGCTTATAGCGAGAATGCCAAAAGTGAACGGGCTAGGATTAGTTAGTAAGTATAGGGCAATAGGATTAGATACGCTTACGCAAAATCTGCAAATGTGAATGTATTAGCACGCCGAATACTCTCAATCCACCAGACCCCAAGTAGGGGTAGGAGCGTAGATGCATAAACCATTGCCTGAACTTTCGCATTGATATTGTAGTCCGACAGAATGGGTACGAAATAAGCAAGCTGCTTCCTGCTGATCGGAATACTTTTCAAAAACGGATTAAAGAAATTATTGTTCCAGGCTATTGCTGCATCTCCAGTCAGGAGGGGTAACATCGGTGTTGTTTGCACTGCGGCAACCAAAATGACGAGGAGAGGAATGGCATATGAGGCTCTCTTCAATATGCTCTCTTTTTTCCCTAGGCCACCATAATTGTAATCAAATCCCCTGTCGGCGGAAAGCTCCCGGGAAGTCTGTGGAAGAAAATCCAGGCTTTCACATCCTATTATCAAATCGGTAGGGTAAGCTGTGAGGTTCTTATTAGCACAAATGCAATTCCAGGGTAAACATGTGTCAAAAACAGGGACGAAGATACGAAGAGTCTATAACCGAGAGTAATGTGCCAACCTCCACAAATACAGGACTCTTCCGGGCCCGATTCTCAATTTCAAAGACCCATAAAACATCTTGGGAGGTAAATCATAACTACTCACAACTTGATATGTCGTCTACAATGGCAGGTAGCCAACGGTCCAAAAGCCTATCTTTAAGTGTTACACCTTCCATTAACCGAGTGATCTTGCCTGAGAAGTCCCCAATTGCATGAGCCCTTTTAAGCCTAGCATTCTGGTATTCCCGCAATCCTTTTCGGAGGGCCTCCAATGATGGTTTGGTGCCTGAACTAGATTGAAGCAGTTTATGAAGACTGTTTGTAAGCGCCGCTGCTGATTCCATTGCTTGATTTGCTCCCTGGCCAATCTTGATAATGTCAGCTCAGGAAGGAGCAGCTAGCCTAGATTCATGGGGAACACATACTTGTGGCATAAACTTCACCACCGAATCTCCACAACATACGAATCTATCCCATGTCCAAACATTTGTATTCATTTCGGAAATAGGAGCAAGAAGGAGAGGCGATGTGACGCGGTCTACTAACTCGCCCAGGGTAGTTTTCTCTGTTATCATCCAGTGCCTAATTGGTGCTAAGATTTCTGCTATATCGGCCTCATCAAAACGTGGCATATTGTCTTTGTGATATGTCTCCGGCATTCGCCAAGTAACGAAAAAGAACTGTTGTGATTAGAGGTTAAACCTATCTGCAAAGAGAGCAACTTACCACCTTGCCGGGCTTTCCCAGGAATGCAAATAGCCCAACTCGGCCTGTTCTCATGCGAATGACATTTCCCGCTTGCAAGTGTTCATCGTCAGTGCCCGTAAAATCAGAAACTCCGTACAATGCTTTGTAATCCGAAGTCATGCCTGGTAAAGTTAGAACTGTTTGATAAATAGTGAGAGAACACAAACTTTTCAGATCCTCTGCCAAGACTTTCTCATTACCCTCCTTGATAATGTGCTCGCGCATGACATCTCGAATCTTGCTACGGATACCACTATATCTTACATTAGCGATGCTTTTACCAAGCTTCATGAGGAACCAGGAACCAGGAACCACTGGCTTGTGAATATATCAAGAGACACTCAAGATCTTGACTCTCCACAAACAGATTGGAAAAGAATACTTCTTACTCTGCTGCCACAACGATATCTCCTTCATATTTGCTTCCATCTGCGCACTTTACTGTGACACCGTCCTGTCGATGCTCAATTTCTGTCACATTCTTTCCAAAGACAAGATGAGATTTATCCTCTAATTTGTCATGTATGATCTTAAGGATATCTTTACGATCGCCAACCATAGGGGAGTATCCTAGTCTACAAATCGATTAGCTCTTAAAGATACCATGGGACTGGATTATTCAACGAACCGTGGCTCAGTCAATTGATTCCCGTCGTATACTAACGATCTAGGCAAGGCCTTTCCATCTTCGAATACATTCACGTATTTTACCGGTCCAAGAAAAGGCAGAATATCGTCATAAAGCCCCAATTGATCGAGAATACGGCCGCCACTGCGCAGGAAAAAGTAAGTTGATGCTATATAATTCAAGAGCTATTCGACATTTGCTAACATGGACTACTTGTTTTAAGTGTGGCTTACTTTGGATTGATAACTGTGCCGTATCCACTCGCCAGAACAGTATTGTCGCGACGTTCTAGCAGAACATACGGTATTTTTGCCCGATCTAAGCAATGGCTTAATGTTAGACCGGCGTATGAACCACCTACAATGATGACTTTGAAATCGTTTGCTTTGGAGCTTGCTTTGGACATCTTGGCAATGGTAGGAGAGTAAATGG
>Ga0247734_1001389_pt1 | contig 18460 bp, 16 predicted proteins | sample UWRJL103311B2_FD_180933 | JGI IMG/M metagenome (GOLD analysis project Ga0247734, IMG submission 180933) | Plant litter microbial communities from Arlington Agricultural Research Station in Wisconsin, United States - UWRJ-L103-311B-2 | ecosystem: Environmental > Terrestrial > Plant litter >... | reverse complement strand
CACAAATTCCTTCTTTTTTTTTTTTTTTTTTTTTTTTTTTTAACTTCTTTATCTACTATACATAGATTAGTATATATTAAGCTATTTGGGTTTCTGATTAGAACATGTGCCAAACAAATCGCCACCCCATGAAACCGAGGGGGGAAAGAAATACTTTTTAATTCTGCAGCTTAGATCACCTACCACCTACCACCCATCGTGAAATTTAGTGATAATCATTTGTCTATTTGTTTTGTTATCCAAGGTAATAAGAACAAGAGTTAAAAAAGTAAGTAGCATCTATATTAGCGTATCATTAAAGATCGACTATCTGTTCTTCCTCCGTGCAATTTCATTCGTAAAACTTCTTCTCGTTGATATACTTCATTGCAACAGCCATATCATGCCCAAAGATCAATTTAGCGTTGTACAATCTCTGCAACCTCCGAATCATGTTAAGGCTACGATACCATGCGTTGTGATCCCTTGCCAATCCGCCATGTGGATGCCCCAGTTCGTAGTTTTCGACAATGTGAAACTGGTCAGTAGTCCAGATGAAAGTACCGTCCTTTGGTAGATTAATTTGCATGATGCACAGCCCCGGGGTATGTCCCGGCGCATGGTGTATAGTGATTCCTTGGAAAAGATCAAGTTGCGACTCCGTAAAGGTGCTCCACTTGAGCTTTTCGAGGAGCATGTAATGTGCTAGATAAACGCCTAAGTCAGCGCCAGTGGCAACAGCCCAGCAAGCATGCTTGAACTCTTCTTCATGCACATAAATGGGAACATTAGTGTCTACAAAATTCTCCAGACCACCGGCATGGTCAAGATGGAGGTGACCCATAATGATTGCTTTGACATCTTTAATGTCATTTCCGGTCGCTTTGATGGCCGCTGGCAATTTGTTTCCTTCTAAATACTTCGTGCGAGGAAATATATCAGTCAAAGGACTACCCCATTTCTATTTTACTACATTAGCAATACTATTCGAGCAGCACACTAAGCAGGAGAGAGCTAATCACAAACCACTTCAAGATCCTCCGCACACCCGGTCTCAAAGAGAATAAGCCCCACGCCTGGATACTCTATGAGCGCAGAGAGAAGTATCAATTCGCGACGTTTGTTTACTGGGTTCAGATCGCTCAGTGAGCTCGCGTTACTGCCCCGGAGTAACCTAAGTCTTTACTTCAGTAAATGGCCTGAACTATTGAATCTCATGTGCAAACCATGATTCGTCAACCTCCAGTGTTCCTAGATCTAAGATGTGCATTTTGGTCCCAGCAGGACACTTAAATGCTGGAACGGCCGCATGTACCAACAACGCAGCAAGGTCGTTTTGAGATGCCATAGTAATAATGTAAGTGTACGACTCCACGGACACGATAAAATAGGCCGACTAGATATTTTACCAGTAAAATCACAGGCTTCTAGTGATGAATTAAACCTCGAAGTTTAAAACTGGGCAGCAGTCAAGTCTTAACGTATCGATAGACGAGGACTTATTCCCACGTTCAGCACGCCTAGTGTGAGCAATGAAATGATTTTGCTACTTCTTATATCTTCAGATCTTATCAAAAAACACAAATCATTTCAATCTGACTAATCATTGGTTCTTACTCTAGCTGCATGCATGACGTGGCAATGATCTCCATTGTCTACAGAAAATATAAGCTGATAGAGGCTAAACTAAGCGGGGGGGAGGGGGCGGGGTTACTTCACCAATGTGCGGACCTGGGGATCCAATACTTTCTCGATGAAATTGACAGCGCGCGCTGCAGAATGCGCGCGCTGCAGAATGCACACGCGGCGTCCATAAAGAGCACAACAGCCAAAGTGCGGGAATGCTATCCTCGGAAAGTGGAAAGTTGTATGATTTGATATTAACTTATGAAGTGAAATGTATATTTATTCAACTTTGAGAAATCATGCCGTGAAGTTAGTTTAGAAGCTAAGCTAATCTTTATTGCCCCAAGTGGCGTTTCTGCTTTCGTTTATTAGAAATGGGAAACTTCTCGCCGAGGCTAGTGGAGAAATCAAGTATACAGCTTTATTGGTGCCATGGTTTTCCGAAGATGTCATATAGTCCTACTGGAACACACACAATCCCGTCCTTATATAAGAACGCTAAGGTGTTAACCTTAAGGAGCTCGTCGGAGAATATAGTATTATTTTAACCCCCGTAGGTCTCCCGACGGCATGAATAACAACAAGAAAGATTACCTCAATATTGGCAACGGGATGTCCAGTTGTCAGCAAACCTTCACGACAAACTCCTTTTGGTGCACTTGACTTGGCGAAGCTAGCACTTCTCATGAGGTTTCTCAAGATCCTGAACCCTGAACCAGGGGTTCTTTCCTCACGTATCTCCCAATGCTTCCAAAAGCTAGGTCATAACTTCATAACTCTATTATAGGGCGAACTTTTAGGATTATTTCAAATCTAGGTACTGTACATATTACTAAACTTTGTTGTTGGGCAACCTGTTTCGCGAGTAGCGCATAGACCGAGAATAAACATGTTTTCACTGAGGTGGTGAAGACTGGATAGCGACATGTAAGTAATCCTAAGATACTGAAGTTATCTTTGTAATTTACAAAGAAACTGGAGCTGTCTTATTGCATGTCGGGGTGGTGGAGTAGCGATCAGGCACAAAGGAGATTCAACTTAAGCAATGACGACTACCAGATGACAAACTACTCTTCGCGCACTGCGATGCTTCACGAAAGTTAAAGTCGGAAAGGAGAAGTACTTAATCCTTCTCTGCTTTGTTAATGAAGCGCGCCACTAATTGAGTGTATGGGGGGTATTTTGGATGTTTATGGTCAACGATAGGTAAGACTCCACCTGATTAACTACCTAATCAACTCACTTATTGAGAAGTTACACTCTCAGACATAATCATGAATCATTTGATCACACTCTTAAGCTCATGTCTAGCAATTCTCTTTCCTATAATACATTGAAAATATTCGGTGACAAAGGTATAAGTTGCCCTTCGCAGGACGTGGTAAAGGTTCCGCGCCCACAGCTCCTCATTGATCACCGGTATCTCAGAATAGTATGCTTAGTGACAAAATTGCAAACTCAACTGTGTGAACTTAGGACAATTTGCCCAATTTCGTTGAGAAGCAGTTAGATCGTGTGGTTGCTGGTGTAGCCAGGTGGAATGATCTGCCGCTACAACTGGGAAGCTCGTATCTCCAAGTGCAATTTGCACATTCATCATGCGGTCATCAATTGTGTCCCTCAGGTCTAAACCTAGGAACGATGTTTCTTCGGGCAAGTCCGGAATATTCCAATCCATCAACGGGTTGTCAATTGGTCGAAAGATGATATCAACGATACCCCCGGTATCGCTCTGGATAAGATATGTTCCGTCTCTCTGGTGTGATATGTTCAAGTATGCAACAATTTGTGCTCGCTGAAATCTGGCGGATGGCGAGCTTGCAGGAGTAGCTAATACGAGAGTTCCATTCAATGTCTCCCGTGCAACAAACAACTTTGCCATATCGATGCTCGAGGGGCAGATTGCCCATGCTGTAAACGAGTAAATGGTCGGGTCATTGATGATCTCGATTGAGATTGATACGAGTATATAGCGTGCTAATTGTTTCGAGGAGAGAGAACAAATATAGGTTTTGATCCCTGGAACAACGTCTCGTAAATTATCACCCTTAACTTTTCCAGCCACCAGTGATGCCATTGCTTCGAGCACGTTATCTCTATCCGCCCAAGAGATAGGTGGCATGATTACAAAGCCTTTGACTTCTTGAAGCTGAACATCGAAACTCGAGGCTAAGTGCGTGAGTGTATCAGAAGTCTGCTCGAGGCTATATTGTATATGGGTCAAAGTATCAGTCCTACCCGAGAATACCGAGCTTCCAAACACAAAGCCTAAGCTCTGACTATTGCTTTTCTTCATTGCAGCTGCATATTTCATGAACAGTAGGTCTGTCTCACCGCCAACAGTATTTGCATGAAAATTGTAAACCCTCAAACCATTTCTCCTTACCGTAGTGATAACCTTGTGCAAAGCAACCGGAAAGGAATCATTTTTGTCGTAGTTGTAGGTGATGTTACACATCGATGCCCAGGAAGCTACTCGGTCAGCTTCGTAGGACGCGGTGCGAGGAGTCATATTGATTGCGTTTAGCGCAAGACTGAGCATTGTACGAGTGTTGAGTCTTTTGATCGCTGGTGCTACCGCACTAATGTAAGTTCCACTGTCCAATGCAGAACCTGCTCCTGTAATGAACGTTTGTTTACGGAGGTCGCTTGCACTGGATTCGTTATCCGCTACTGGAAAATCTTGTAGCTATCAGAGAAAGTTCGATTAGCAGGATTCTATACAATCCAATGCAACTTCGTCACCAAAGACCAAGGCTAACATCAAGGAAGGGAAAGGGATCCTTAATTTATCATCCTCCGAACCGATCCAGACGTAGCTTCTGCAAAAAGGCTTGCACGGCAGATCTCTGTCGCCAGCCTCTTATTTGCTTCAAACACTGAAGCATATAAGTTGATGGTCATATGAAGAAGATCCTACTGGCAACAGAAGAATTATGTATTGGAAAGGTCTAGGCAGACAAGAACTAAGACTGGTCTGGGCATATAGGTGGTAACCTAGAAGTGGAAGTTGGCATTTAGGATGAGACTTACCGGAAAATGAAGTCGCACTTGATTCAGGAACGCTCCCACTTCTTCCCTAGCTCTCAGTATACCGGGAATTCTATCTTGCGACATTCCAGCTCGTGCTTTAGCATTCTTCCAGTTTCCCACCAGAGAAGCAGCCATGATGATGATGTTCTTGAAGTTCATCATTATTTGGTTTTCTGATGGTGATTCGCAGCCTATTTCTAGTTCGCTCGCCATTGCCCACTCCTGGAATGTCCAAGCTCTCCTCCAATATTTCCATCCAGATAGTTTCGTTATCCACAAGTTCATAGCCATATTGTAAGCTTCTGCTGTATGACCAAATGTGACATCGTCTCCGATCCAGTTCCCAGCTAGGTAAGCTGAATTTTGCAGAGGTACATGATTGATAATCTCCTGAGACAAAACAGCAAGCTTTCTCAATGTCATGAAAGCACCCTCGTCGCCTAGTGGCAGAAGGACGGAAACCATCTGTGACTTTTGATAGATGCTTCCCATCACGGCAAGTTGTGACTTCAAATCATCAGGATTCTTTTGATCAATCGAAAGAGCATCAAGCCAGATACTACATGAAAATGTCTCCCCATTGGATACAAAATTCAAGATCCTCCTCAACTTATGACAATCTCGTACTGGCACATCTCTGAGAGCTTTACAGTTCCGGCACTCGAGATAGACCTTAGAAGATTGGTCAAGCTCCCAGAGATATGAAATCGCTTTGTAGATCACAGAATCAGATGGTCGACCACACAAAACGCTCACCGTCACTTCTGGGGTGAGTTTGAAGTCATAGCGAGCTGAACAGGCACGGCAGAACTCAACAAGTATAGTATTGTCGCCAGCTTTCGTAATATCTCCTCTTTTCGTAGGTGATAGATCCATAATTTTATTGAGGTCTTATTCAAAGAGATAGGACTGCATCCAGTATTAGCAACATACACCATAGCCACTGAATCCATCATCAAGAGACACCCAGCTGAAGCGGCATGGATTGCATCAAACAAGACTGCGAGACTACTGCCTCCGCAGTACCGCAAAAGAAATCACTACACGCGATAAATTTAGGAAGTTTCTAAGACACCAGATACCTGAGATAAATATACAGAAATTAGCGATGTCCAAATATCGTTTTGGATACCAGTCATGAGATCTTCGATATCATTCGCCTGACTACGCTCGGTAAGAAGAATCGGGTACCTGTAACAAAACAATCACCAAGAACAATCAGGATATTTGAGATAGGTTACGAAATGACGTTAGGTACAACACAGCTTACAGTAGAATGACGTTACGAAATGAAACGTGGCTAACATCATGTGACTATGAGATTTGATCGATATTGGACATGTTTGATGCAGGGGTTCCTCTCAGCCGTGTCAGATAACAGTCTGATGAATGTGGGAGCCGATAGCCTTCTTGAAGCTGAAAGCAGTTTATCTCATCTAAGGCATATGTTAATGTAGAATGAAATCTAAGAGTGCTCATGATTCCACTTGTCAAGCGGCAACCATGAGCCACCAAAGCGATGTATTAATTACAGTAAATATGAATAGATTTCCATCTATTAGGAGTGAGATACTTACTATGTCAATCAGCATGTGCCTGTTTATCAAGCCTAGGAGCTAGTAAGTCCAGCAAGCGTAAACCTTTTTTCCCATGTGGGACGAGATGAACCAAACACCGAAGATTTAGAGCTAAAAACAGATGGCATTGTGTGTTGCTCTTTTAGAATCTCCATATGCCATTGTAGAAAGTATTTAAAGATTCCCAAGTAATAACAAAATCAGCTTTCATGTAAAGAGCCAGCAGGCGAGGAGAAATAAATATAGAGTAGGCGGTGCTTCCAACATGAGGAGACATGAGTTGCACACTACTACAGACTTCCAGTACTAGTCTTCGGCTCTTTAATGGCCTAGAGAAAGTCCTCCCTTGCCACAAGTATGACAGCGTGCCCGGATTCCTTCAGCAGGCTGGTTCGGACCACAAGAGGAACATTTGCCTCTCAGTGGATTGTTGGCGAAATGTTGAATTAAATCAAACGTGAACTCCGGTACATTCTGTAGCGTAGCTCGCAGAATATTAACATTGGCGTTTTCGGACAATTCTTGAATGTTTGATCTGGCATAGTCCACGGCCATAGAGCGCATCGCGTTGGCTGGTCTTGGTATCATCATGTATACATTTGAGACTGTCATTAGGAACTCTGCTGCTGTAGGCTTGCTCTCAAGTGTAGATTGGAAGACCTTCATTACCACCAGCAGCAAATCCGGTATATCATATTTGTCTGCCAGAATGTAAGTGAGAACTTGAAAATACAGCTGCGAACGCCCGTCTCTCATATCGGCACTTGGTTCGTGATATTTGCCGGAATAAAAGTATTTCAACATTATATTGACAGCAATTGGATCATCATCATCCATATTCATCACATGTTTGTAAGCCTCCTAAGGAAGGTAAGTTTTTGAGCTAGTTATGAGTCATTCTTGGAATAATGACCTTAAATCCTGTTATGCATGCTGTATGAAAAATCTTTGATTGGGAGCAAACAATCAAGCGGTGGACTTTCCAAGTTCTCTCACGACATTTGATTGTCAAATCCGAATAAGTTTCATCATCGAAACTTCTGACTCATGTCAGCCGCACTCAATTCAGGTTAGTGAAGGCTTACTGAATAATGAAATTGGTGTCCATTTGTTCCTGTTTCTCTGCGAGACCCATTATCTGAAGTAGCGTTAAACTTGTGCATTTATATCTTGTATGCTTAGGTAGAGAGATATTATTTGCCTTGCCCTTTTTAGCAAATTTCCTTAGATGACTCGAAGAATGTCGAATGCAATTTGATAAAGCAGAGATAATGACTACTTCTTAAATTTCCTTGACCGCATTTTATTGCTTTTACCGCCAGGGTGCGAAGCCACTAAATGCTGTACTCGCTGCCCCGCGAATAAAAGTATGCGAAACATTATAAAGCCTGCAGGGTCGAGATTTACCATGTATTCGCATGATGGGCTTCATGCTAATACCCGAGACCTAAGACATATTGATCCCTGCCATGTGTTTATCCGTATTCCCACACCTTGGAACGTACACAGAATGTTTTTTCCGCAAATGGTGCTTTCTGTCGGGAAATCCTTAACAGTCAATCAGAATTACTCGTTGTAGGAATTGGCCTAAGAAAAATGGTTTAAGATGATGACCAACAAATATGCTAGTGTTACTAGCACAGTTAGTTCGTTATCGGAATCTTAACACTAGCAATTTCTATTGCCGTCTTGGACCTGAGCTGTTACTGCTATGTATGGCTTGAGCTGTGGGTGACCCGGGCGACCAGTTTGGGCTCCTCGGCTATGATCGCCGCTGGCTAAAATTGGAAAGAGTAAGGCTGGGGTTCTTCCGGGGCTGACTTACCAAACCTCACAACATTAAACTTAGCGTATGCAAGTATATACTGATCTGTTAAGGACTCACTCAACTCTTGTCTGATAATATATTAGAATCGCCACTTGCCTTCTAGCATTTTCTAGAACGTATAGTAATCAATATATTTAGTTGTGAATCCATTAATCATAGTATAGGCTGGCCTGGCCACCACTTGATAGTTTTCATGTTTAGACTAGCCCAGGAATTAGAGTCCTTAGCTAGCTGGGTGTGACGCACCAAGCACTATAATACCTCCAGCCACTGCGGCCTTTACGGCTTTATAAATGAAATTATAGCGTAAATACGAAGTGTTATACAAACAACCGCATATTGTAAACCGCATCGAAGGCTAGATTGAACCCTTTTAGCATCAGGATGCAAATAATATCCAATTGTTATAAATTCAATGTCCGTGAGCCTATATATATTCTTCAGATAATGGTCCATCCAGATGCCCCAGCCCTCTCAATCACACGATCGCCTATTTGTTCCCCAATCGCAGTGAGCTCATCTCTGAACCATGAAAGTTGTCTGTCATTTATGTCTTCAAGGCCTGAAGCAATTGTTAGTGGCCAGACGACCGAATTCAAAACGTATGGCGTGATATCGGTACTTGTGTTAAGCACAATCGAGTCGGGATTATCTCTGTCAAAGGAAAATCTTCCGAGGCAGAAAGGAATGGTAGATGCGAGACTATCCCCCATGGATTCTATAGCTGTATAACATTCCGCTCTTTGTTGCATGTGGGTTGAATCACCGCTCAAGTCAAGGATCCTAAGACGCAGCCTGTTGATGAGCATCCTCGTTGCGAAATGCTGTGCCCATAGAGCGGCATACCCAGTTTTTTGATAGCTGTAGACGATGGGAGAAAGGAAGTACCTTTGGGGAAATGAATTAGAAGTGCTAATAATATGTTGCTGATAGGAACTCGACTTGGGGAGCTGGTTTGCCAAGTCTTGCAATTCTTTATCGATTTCTTTGGCTGTGACATTCAACTGCTCGGCTGGTGCGGCATTGATGCCATGCTCCAATGTCATATATGCTTGCCGAAGAGCCAGGATCCGGATATCAATCCTGTCATTCTCAAGCTCTATGCCGTGCTCACCAAATATTTCTCCGTCAAGCAACCAGTCCGGCAATTTCATGTTCCTCATGAGACAGGTCCTAAGTATTACCCTCCTAATATGCTGGACGATAATTGAGACAGAACTTCCATCGTGCTTTCGATCATTATACCAGGACTTCAAAACCGCCATAGCTCCATCATAATGGTGCCAGGTCTTCATTTGCGGAACAGACTGCACCGAGTCAATGGATTTCTCAAGGCCATATGAAATACCCTCAAAACGACCCATGAACGCAATCGATAGCAGACAAGCATCCATGTTGGCCGCATCCAACTTGGCGTTCTGAACTTGGGAAATCCAGAATTGGGAAACCCTAAGAAGCCGCTGATACTTCGACAATGCCGCAGCAGCAGCCTCATGATGATTCTGCGTCCGCGAAAATACCGCAAGAGCCATAGACGAAAGCGCAAGATCCACTGTCTCTGAAGTCCGTCCTGAAGTTTTCCAGGCGGCGACACATTCTGACAGGCATCCGGATACATTGGGCACATCTAGAACTGGGCATTTTGGCATATGGTACTGCATATAGTAAGCGAGTGCACATGCCTGCACATCAATGCGTGGACGTATGACCGTTAGGCTTGAGCGAGGTCCACGAGGTCGATTGGTGCTTCCCGAGGCGTAGCGATTCTCTGAATGGATTGAGAAAGAAGCTTCTTTGGCAGCGGCAGAGCTGAGACAAAGGCGATGTGATTTGCTGCAGCGTTTACATGTGGGTTTGGTCTCATCACACTGGAGACTGGTCAGATGTTTTGCACGCGATACAACACATCCAGGACTACCTACTTTAATTCGACGATTTTTGCATGTCTGACACGCTGCACTTGGGAATCCCATTGTATTTGGACGTTCAAGTATGTGTGCTCTACAGCCTCAAGTAAGCTTGAAGTGGACGGCTCACAGCACAACTTCACCAGCCTGTTCCGAGCTGACAAATACGTAATGACTTTTGACGACCTCGTGAGTTTCTCCTTATGTGGATTACAGTAGTTCGTTTCTCTCCCCCGAGAATTGTATTGAAATTTAGCACAGCTTGTTGATGAAATGATACCCTGTAAGTATGAAAAGTTGAAGCTGGGTTGAAGTCGATGGCGCTTACTTTGCGCTAGTCTAATTCTGGCGAAACTCTGCGAACACCTCTTCTCGACTCCACTCTTTATTACAAACCCCCTCGCTTAGCAGGTAGGGTTTCGTTGTGTTGTTTGAGAGGAGATCGTTTAACAAGATACACATTTAGATATGTAGCACAACTTCCTCCAACTCTCATAGTATACACTAGTCCTGTTCTGGCGAAACTCTGCGAGCACCACCTTTCCTTACAAACCAACTTCGGAGATAGTGAACAAGAGTGTTTCATTGTATTGTTCAAGAGATAATTTGATAAGATAAACTTTAGAGTATATAATGCACCTCCCTCTAGCTTTTCCTCGTTCCCAACATCTATCATCATCTAGAACCATCCTCTTCTCAGTACAATAACCTCCTCTTCCATTATCCAAGTCCATTAATCCATATACCACATCTTCTGTACTCTAAACACCAAACGAACAAAATGTCATCTCCACTCAAAACATTCAAACTATACGGCAAGGGAAGCGTTAACCCTCCAAAAGTAGCTCTCATCCTAACACTCCTCGATATCCCCTTCGAAACCATCTCCGTACCAATTGCCAAAATCAAAGAACCAGAATACACCGCCATAAACCCAAACGGACGTATCCCCGCAATCTACGACCCAAACACAGACCTCACTCTCTGGGAATCCGGTGCCATCATAGAGTACTTGATCGAGAAGTACGATGTTGAGCAAAAGTTCAGCTTCGCACCAGGAAGCAAGGAGTCGTATTTGGCAAAACAATGGTTCTTCTATCAGGCGACAGGCCAAGGTCCTTACTACGGGCAATCGGTCGTTTTCAAGAAGTTCCAACCGATTCCCGAGGCCGCTGAGCGCTACGTCAAAGAGATAAACCGCGTGTCGGGTGTATTGGATGCATGGTTGGCAAAACAGAAACTCGAGTATACAGATACTCCTGGTTTTGATGGACCTTGGCTTGTGGCCAACAAATTCTCTTATGCGGATCTGTCGTTTATCATCTGGCAGACCACTGTTAAGTTGGTTCTTACTGAGGAGGAGTACTTGGATGATAACTTCCCGGAGGTGAAAGAGTGGATTGAGAGAATGAATGCCAAGCCAAAGGTTGGAAGTGCTCTTGCTACTCACTTCGGCCCGACAGAATATTGATTACTTGAACATAGATGCTAGAATTTTAGTTGGTGGATTTTCTTGGTTTTTTGCACCCAAAATCAGCACTCTCTACTTAATTTTGTCCTTTAGTATAGTGTCTTTAGAGAATTCAAACTTCGTAGCTGAATAAATGTACTATATTCTGCACTCTCTTCCTTGCTTCATTCAATTAACTACTGTTTTTGGGTTGACTGCCGTGATTTTTAGTCCGGATACTATTCGCGCGAAAGCATTGGCGGCGTCCGAAGGATATGTCATAGTTCTTAGTGTATAATCATGAACCAGAGTCGTATATATTTCGAACCATTTTACACTCTGTGGTTCTTCCGGCGCCATATTGTAGAAATGGGAAAGAATTTTCTCTGGTGAAACTGATCACTCCGATATATGGTTTAATGGCCCAATGCAAAGGGTAGTGACTGGTGGCATAAAGGTTTAACTTGAAATCAGTTGAAGAACACTACAGGCAAGAAATGTCTGATGTTTGGTCATGAAGAAGCATTGCCGAGATAGAAGCTTCTCCTGTAATGTCCAGCTTCTAGTTTGGTAAACAGCTCATTGCAGTGCATCCTCTTAGCTTAGGTGCATAGGGAAAACTTTATAATTCGATTCTCAGATGATGAAACCCGGGGAAAGTCCTGGCTTTGCTCTCGATTCTAGATCCGGCAAGTCAGAATTTGATTTATAACATGACAAGGGCACAATTGTCACATGTGCCTGCCTGTATATTTGTTCATTTACTTAATCAAAGCTGCCTTCTCTATTGAATCCTGAACAATGCAAAGACTACCAACCCACAAATATCGTGAACCCAACTCTTTTATCAGTCATTTCGCACCCTTATTTACTAAACGAATCTTTTCCAGGCATTGATTGAGTTATCCTTCTTGCATCAAGTTATGGATGTTGGAGTTTGTAGCTTGGAACGAGGTAATGCCACCCCATACATGTCTTAAAGTCACATGAGTTTCATTAGATGATATCCGAGAAACAATTTGCATGTTTGTATCGATAGCGAGCATTTTTTATGGCAGTTGTGTTTTAAAGTTTGCTCCTAGTAGTCCACAACTCCCATGATTATGCTGGAAGTTGTCAATCTAGTTTTGTAAAAGGTGGTAATCAATATTCTCACCCTTTCTTGAGTGATCAAAAGGGACGAAGTTTTGTTCTATCTTCCACATATGTATTTGGAAACTTCATTATAGCTTTAAATTTTCCAAATGATATTTAGTGATAGCCAGCCTCAATGGTCATCGACTTTCCAACCCTCGCGTTTTTGGTTTCTATTAGATCCCGTCAAACTTCAACAACAGCCGCTGGCAAAAATGATAAAACAAATACAAGAAAACTTGCATAGCCACTCGAGCCCTGGTTCCGCTTCCACCAACCTCGGGAATGCCTCGAGAATGCCCATGTTAATGACTACTCTGACTAAGATAAGCTGCTGGCGGAGGAGAGCCATGTCTCTTAGAGATGCTCGGTATATTCTGCTCGGGGTTTGATTTATAATATCCATAAATTTCATCTATCATGCTTTTGTTATAGGGTTGTGCTTGAGCGGGCGGAGGTTGGGATGGGCAATTTCCAGCTAGCTGAACACACTGAACCCCTGGTGGTATTGCCCAAACACGTTGACTGAGACGATATCTGTGGACGACGATGCATGAAAGTATAAATATTGCAATACTCATAATTCTGAGCAAAGGTCATTCTTAATTGTCCAAAAGCCTATACTAGGGAAAAACTTACCCGCAGGTAAATATCAGTCCCAACATAGCTTTACAGCTTGATTCATTTATAAATTCCCCACCCGAGGAGAAGGAGCCTCCTATACCATATGTGTAATCGAGGCTCTTGCAGGTATAGTAAAAAAGTGCGCCGACGGTTATCCAAGCGAGACTGAGAACTAGATGAAAACTTAGGTTCCATCCCGGAGATAATTCCGAGGATATGAGACAGCCCAGGTGTATCAGTGTGACGAAGATCACGATAGAAGTTTGACCAATTATCCAATGTAGACCGAGATCTGAAATTTGTTATCGATGGCCCAGATAGTGGAAAACCTTAGAGTTGAAGATGAACGCCCAGGTACTAACCAGATATATATCTGTACACAGAGAGTGTGTTGGTGGATACGATTAAAAGAATACAGGTGAATAGGAGCTGCGCACCAAGCAGTGCGCCTGACAATCTGAACGGCCATCGACGGTCTCCATTCTTCTTTGAAAACATTTCTAATTTTGAAAACGCATCTAATAGTGCGCTTAACAATCTGAAAGGCCATCGAGGGTCTGCAGTCTTCTTTGAAAACATTTCAAAGTTAACTTGGAATGAGGAGTTCTGTAAAGATGACCAAAGATAAATAAGAATGGGAATCCCCCCTTTTAGGGCATTTAAAACTTAAAGTTAGACGTCGTCGCGTCTAAGCATTCTATCAGGCAACGCGGTGAAAACCCTCCAATGAGAGAACGTGACTGGGGTGGGGCTAGTAAGCTGCCAAGCGAATATCCCGGCGGTGGCTATGCTGTCTCGGCTGTTACAGAGTTCTGCGGCCCCCACTAACCCACTCCTTTCGGCTATTTAACCAGGATATTTCTCACCCTTCGATCTCAATTCGACAAGGCCGCAAAAGCCTACAATCTTGCAATACATAACGTATACATTGTCTGTTCTCTTTTCCCACTACTGTTTGTTCACTTCCTACTCAGTTCAAACCCAAATCGAGCATACAAGGATACTACTGTCTCAAGGACAGTGTTTAAATTGGTTCTCGTCGATACTTATTTTGTTCTCTTGAGAATCTCTGTGAAATGATTAATAGCCTCACTCCTTGTGTGCGTACTGATGTCTGATTGTCCATATGCAACGCTTTGTAGAGGGCTGTTTAGCTCAACCTGGACTCCTAGGTCTCTCAATTTATCGTAAATTACAGTTTCTGTGAAAGCAGCAGCAATGTCTGGCAAGAAGAAGGGTACAGGTTTATAGTTCAATCCATTGTGGAGAGCTCTGACCGAGGCTGGTGGCTGGGGAGAATTGATATTGATTCCATTTTTCTTTATGTGATGTGACCAAATCCTGTATCTTGTTTGCACTTAATGAGCCTGAAGATTCTCACTCTATTCTAGAGCGGACGGTGATCCTTTGTGGAATATTGTGTTGACTTTCTATTCTCTCTGCATTAAAGTGGCGGTTTGTTCGAAAGTCCCTTGATGCGGATATAATATTGCTTAGAGCTAGTAAACATTGAACTGAGATTGTTAGGAGAGTGTAATATTACATCTTCTAACGGCTTGTAGTTCAGGATGATGTGTACCTACATCTGATGCAGACAATGCCCAAAGAATAAATACTAGCAACACTCTTAAATGCTTTTTTGGTTCGAGATCAATAACTGGTTGCGGTGAACTGGTTTGGGACACCTATGTCATAATCAATATAGATCTTGCATGTCGTATTCATAGCCAGGTGCAGAAGACAAAGCTGAGGTTGTGTGTTTAATAGTCTTATTTGATAATTGTAGGTTACTTGGAGATATAAGGCTAAAATTCGATATAGAAATCGAACGGGGTGTCTATATACTGGTACTCAAAGCTGCTCCTTCCCCTATAAAGAGCAAGGGATGCCGCGAGACAGACTGAAAAAATTCCATGCCATTCTAGACTCCATGGGAGAACAAGATAAATAGAAGTAGTGGGACGAGTTGAAAAGTTGAAGCAGGCGAAGAGCTATGGGGCGAAGGAAGTCTTTTTGGGGACCATGACGAGAGGTGGATTGGCTTTGCTGCACAACCCTCAGCTTCCTGACGTTTGGGTGGCCTAGCGTATTCCTTGGTACTAAAGATAAGGAGAAGCTTAGAAATGGCGGGATCCAATTGAGATAGACTGTCATGTAAGCTCGGCGAACTAAGAACTGATATGACAGCACACCAACTGTTGGCCGTTGGCTTCAGCTGGCCTACTCGAGGAACTTAATCTTGTGGCGCAGTTGAAGTGGGCTAGGAGTTGGCTAAGAGCCCAATCATGGTATGAAGCTGTGGTTGATTCTTGCACCAATACTCCGTACCAATTTTCTATCAGAAAATACTGATAGAAAATTTGCAAAAACTGCTGTTAAAAGCCGAGTAACCACAATGGACGGCCATCCATTTAGTAGTCAAGATAATTTTGTTTATATATGCGCTAGTTCTGCAGGAGAATAGAGGATGAGTGGTATCCCTGCTCAGTTCCTTGTTATTAAAATGCAGGGGCACTGGTAACCCTCCCTACCCCTATTTGTTGGAAATGTTGGTGCAAACCTGGAAAGCTGCTACATGCTGTGTAACTATTCAGCCGTCAGCTGTTCATAAAAAGAGTCCCAGCATGACATTTTCCAACAATTGCATTGGATTAGCTATGTCCCTAACTACTATACTTAAAGAACTTTCTTTTCAATAAGTGTTATGGGACATTCACGTGCGAACCTGGGGGTCACGTGCTAGGGCTGATATATAAGCTCCTTCTACGTACCAAGAGCTTTCTTCTTCCTTAGACTACACCATATACAGAACCCTACCATACATTCTGAGGAACCTCCCCTTGCAGTGTGATATAGGGTCCTTGACAATAAGGTAGGTCAAACTGCGAGTTTCGTCCAGTTGGTTCGCAACCGACGCAATTTTCTGGTATGCCTGGGTCGACAAACCCCTCGATTGACGGAGAAAAGAAGCCTAAGCTACTTCGAAAGCTTGGTAATAAGTCAGCGCAACCAACCCACTAATATTGGATATTCGTTTGGCTAACAATATCAGTGAGGCTTATCAGCTGGCTATGTATGTCTTGGATCAATACCGAGGCACCTCAGTATCCTGCCGTTACAAAATTCCTCCGAGATTTGCAGCTCCAGAAGCCAACTTAGATCTTGTATGTGCCGTGGAAAATGCTGTCGCTGACGTCGTTCTAAAACACCCTATGTTGCAAGTTGGCATTAAGGATGCAGATTCTAAAAATCCTACTTGGATTCAGTTAAACAATATTGACTTGAGCCGGCACATTACATGGGTAGTGTTGAACTCTTCACAGGGGTTTGACGATACGTCACAGGAGACTACTATGTCGGAGATCGATGGCATATTTCCAGAACTTGAGAGCCGACCAGGATGGAGAGTGGTCGTTGTGCACCAGGAATCAACAGGTCTCCTTGAGATACATTTCACTTGGAATCATCCACATGCCGACGGTATCAGTGGAAAAATCTTCCAGAGAAATCTGTGTCAAAGTCTCAACAATCAAAGAAGAATTGGCCAGAACATACGGGAAAGCCCCAGCTCATCCAAAATATTGACTGCTAAAGCTTCCACACAACTCCCACCTTCAATTGAAGACACTTGTAAATTGCCTGTTGCTCTAAGTTACATCATGAAGATGATATGGGAAGAGTTAGGACCAGCGAAGTTAGTCTGGGCGAGATCTAGCCTAGCAAGATGGGCACCATTTCAACTATCCCCTTACAAAACACAGTTCCGTGCCTTTAGTATAAACAACGAAACACTAGACAGAATTCTATTTTCTTGTCGCAGAAATAAAACTAGCCTCACCGGCCTGCTTCACGGATTAACTCTTGTCTCGCTTGCCTCGCACGTCGATGAGGAGGCAGCGTCTGCTTTCGAGGGAGGCACGACTGTGGACATGCGGCGGTTTATGACTTCAAATCCTCCTGGTTACCTATGGCTTCAGCCAGAGAAAACTATGAGCAACTACGTAACGCTTATGGCACACAAATTTGATCGCTCAGTTGTCAACGGGATTCGCTTGGAGCTCTCCTCAAACACAAACACAAACGATAATGGTCCTGTGTCTCTGTCTGCCAAGCTTATGGAACAAATGTGGTCGGTCAGCACCAAGGTTCGGGACGAGATAACGCAAAAGATTGAGGGCGGCTTGAAGAATGACCCCGTTGGAGTGATGAAATTTGTAGGAGATTGGCGAAAACAGATGACTGACGCGGCGCAAAGACCACGGCAGTTTTCATGGTGGGTAACTGGCATTGGAGTCTTGGATGAGCGTGCGATGCCTACTGATACAACAACATCGTTATCTCCAGGGGCGCCAGCTTCTTCTAGTGAAACATGGGCAATTCACCGAGCACAATTTGCCCTGAGCGCAGAAACTACTGCAGCTGCATTTATGATTTCACCTATGACTGCTGCAGGGGAGCAGCTTTGTGTTGGAGTCAGCTGGCAAGATTCCATCTGCGATGTTTCTCTCGGGGAGCGTATCGTAGCTGATTTGGATTTGTGGCTTAACCAAATAGCATCCCTTTGCGACGAATTTAGCGCTTAGCATTATCGTTTGGTTTATGAAGTCTCAAACAGATTTATACTTTAGATTTCTTCAGTTGTGTCTATCCTAAGTTAAATTTTGGTGTAGCTTTTACTGGCAATATAAATAAACTCCAGTTTTTATATTCTGCTTCAGATTTAATGTCAATTAAGCATGTATGATATCACCCTGGGTAGATCGGCACATATCACTCACTAGATTGGTCATATAACTAATCTGTGCAACCTTTCGCAAAGAATGTAAAATATATGAAGTGATCAGAATTCCTATGGGGTAATGAATCCGAAAGAGACATCTTAAACCTAAGTCCTTACTAGCTATAAATCGCCCCTAGGTAGTAGCTATATCCTCGATTCCACAATAACATGGCATAGCAAACAATTAGAGCGACAGTTCTAGCACTTACTTTCTCCGACACTGTCAAGATGGAGCCACCAGGAGAAGAAGTTCGCAGATGGTGCGGTTGGGGCGAATAATCCAACTTGCAAGCTATAGCCGTGAGATATGACGCACTGAGCCACTCTAGGGCTTTATCATATGTCTTTTTCTCACTATAATTGGGGTTTCATCCTTGAAACCGTTTGATCCAACTCTCTTCCAATATCAACCTGTGATTTTGTGGTGGACCCCCCTAAGGGGAGAACCCTGTACTATGCACGAGAGACATAGCTATTATCTAGGTCACAACTACCGGTTGACGGTTGACCTTGAATGAATGG
>Ga0247734_1001388_pt1 | contig 18466 bp, 18 predicted proteins | sample UWRJL103311B2_FD_180933 | JGI IMG/M metagenome (GOLD analysis project Ga0247734, IMG submission 180933) | Plant litter microbial communities from Arlington Agricultural Research Station in Wisconsin, United States - UWRJ-L103-311B-2 | ecosystem: Environmental > Terrestrial > Plant litter >... | reverse complement strand
CTGCTGCTGCACCACCAAAGCCCGTTCCTGTCAAGAAGACCAATTTGGAAGCTGAAGAGAAGGAGCTGAATCCAAATGTAAGTCCAAGTATCTTAGGATCGTTGTCAGATGTGAAAATACGCTAATAAACTGGTCAGCAATACTTTGAAATACGCTCCCGAAATATCAACAAGCTTCGACAAAGTCAAGACCCAAATCCATACCCTCACAAGTTCGAGCAAAACTATGATCTGCGGGGTTTTACCAAAGACGTAAGTTTCTCAGCATGCCTATCCCGTAGGCTTGTGCACACCTAGTATTATTTTTTATCTTTGTCTCTTCAGATTATAACTATTCTTATAGTATGGTTCCTTGAAATCTGGCGAACACAAGAAGGATGTCGAGGTCAAGCTCCTGGCTAGAATCTACAACAAGCGTGCTTCGGGACCCAAGCTAGTTTTCTATGATGTTCGGAATGAAGGTGTTAAGATTCAAGTTATGTGCCAATTACAGGAGGCCAAAGAGGGAGGTGTGCCTTTTGAAAAGCAACATGAACACCTACGACGAGGAGATATAATTGGAATTACGGGATATCCTGGACGCACGGCACCGAAGAACAAGATAGAAAAGGGTGAGGAGGGAGAGTTGTCTATCTTTGCTACGGAAATTATATTGGCTACGCCTTGTCTGAGGATTTTACCAGATGAACATTTCGGATTCAAGGACCAGGAGGAAAGACATCGTATTAGACACATGGATATGATCATGAATCCCTCAACACTGAATACCTTGGCAACCCGGTCTAGAATGGTCAAGTATATTCGCAAGTTTTTCGATGATCTAGACTTCTTGGAATTCGAAACACCAATGATGGGTTCAATCGCAGGTGGAGCAACAGCAAAGCCCTTCATTACACATCACAACGATCTTAATATGGACATGTACATGCGTATCGCTCCTGAACTCTACCTTAAGCAGCTGATTGTTGGTGGTTTCAACCGAGTATATGAAATTGGGAGACAATTCCGAAATGAAGGAATTGATCTGACCCATAACCCTGAATTTACCACTTGCGAATTCTACTGGGCTTCCAAGGATGTATTTGACTTGATGAATTTAACTGAAGAGCTCGTATCTGGTTTGGTAAGCCTCGATAATTCTTGGCCATGCCACATTTGACATGCACCTTACTGATCCCTACAGGTCAAGCATATCACTGGAGGTACGACAACTACATTCCATACCCAGCATGGTGAAGAGTATAGTGTCAACTGGGCTGCCCCTTGGAAACGGATAGAGATGATTCCGGCGTTAGAGGAGGCCACTGGCGAAAAGTTCCCACCCGGAGACCAGCTACATACCGCCGAGACCAACGAGTTCTTTAAGAATATCTTGATCAAGATGAAGTTGGAATGTACACCGCCTCTTAGTGAGTAGACCACTGCACATAACTTCAACTTTCTCTTTCTTTTATGATTCACTAACTCGAATTAGCTAATGCACGTATGCTCGATACCCTCGTCGGAGAATATCTTGAAGAGACATGCGTAAACCCGACCTTCATCACTGGTCACCCGCAAATGATGTCTCCACTTGCTAAGGCCCACCGCTCGATACCTGGACTTTGCGAACGATTCGAGGCTTTCGTCTGCAAGAAGGAGATTGCGAACGCGTACACCGAGTTAAATGATCCCTTTGACCAACGTCTGCGATTCGAAGAGCAAGCCAACCAAAAGGCACAAGGTGATGATGAGGCTCAACTCATTGATGAGAAATTTATGCATGCACTTGAATGTGGCCTACCACCTACTGCGGGCTGGGGGATGGGTATTGATCGAATGGTCATGTTCATCACAGACAACTATTCAATTAAAGAGGTCTTGCCGTTCCCCTTTTTGAAGGAGGATGTTACGAAGCATAAGGAAAAGTCGGCGGGTGAGGTGGAGAACATTCAACCTCTCGCTGAGGAGGGCATACGTAAGGCTACCGACCTGTTGAAGGTGTGAAGAAGCAATAACTAACGATATACAGCACACAAATAGGGAATGAAGCGTCAGAGAATTACGTAGATCAATGCACCATTTGTAGAGGCTAATACAACCTCCCGAGATTGTTAAGCAAGGCTCATTTTCCTTTTTGCAGATGTACTTTCTACAAAATTTATCTTATGCATTTTGCGGTATTATCCACGGAAGCACTGAAGATCGATCGTAATTGAGTTCACGAATAAATAAGTGGAAAGAAATTTAATGGCACTTGATGCCATGCAAATAGCCCAACCCGTTATTATTGTCATATATCGATATTGGATGCATCTAAGGGTAATATAAGGGGCTGTATTGGAAGAATCGAGATCACGTGCATGCTCTAAATTGACGACACCTACAGGGAGTATGGGAAAGCACATTTGTAGAAAAGGCAAACTGAACACCCGTATATATTAATCACGACTCAAAGATTATATATTGCAGTAGATGCAACTCGAAAGTTTCGAAACAAAATCACCCCAGAGTCCATTTATTTTATATCTGCGGATTGCGTATAACAAAACATTCCCTTCACAATTCGTAACTGCCGTCACCATCTACCTTATATCCTCATGACCACCCCTGAAGTTTGACCCGAATGTTTTGACACGGAAAAACTTCTCCACCATTTTCTTCTTGACGAGAAGGTTTCCCCAACTAACAGAGACGTGGCCGGCAAATGTGCAGTGGAAGCCATGAAAAAGTGCCGATGGAGGCCTCTTGGGCGGACGCTACCAATACCTTGGGTGTTTCTGAGCATGCAAGTTGCCCACTGCTGAATGCAACTGAGATACGATTATTATGAGATCTTTCTCAACACCAGCTGTCCACACGGAATATTGATTCATAAGACTTATCAATAGAGGACGAAGGAAGTTCCATGGCTGGTCGGCTACCAGGTCACACATCATCATCGTCCTTCTGCATCTCCAATCGCTTTGCTCAGCGTCAGCCACAGATGGAGGGGGTTGCGATGATGCACAGTACAGTACGTACCACCCGTGCTGCGCATCCGGCCAGCAATATTAATATGTGGTGCAGCATCTATCTATCCACCTCGTCTACCTCCGGAGTAAGGCTCAATACGCTTACAACCAGCTATTTAGACTCCCCACGACCCGAACATATCTGCCGGGTCAACAAGCGAAACACTACATAATCTACTAGTAGATTTATTTCTCCGTCTTAAGCCAGACGACCTGTTGGATTTCCAATTTGTATCTGAGGACCGCACATAGACCTATTTGTGGTATACCGCTACCCCGGTTTTTTGACTTTACGTCGTCACCGGTGAGTAGCTCCGATTTGCCAAATGTCGGCAGCTCTTCTATACGTCGGAGACACGTTCATCCCCCATTCCTTTCTGTGCGCATTACCATTCTAGCCATCCGCATACATAGATCTGGAGGCGAGCATCTAAAGATCCAACCGTGTCTGGGTGTGTCAACCAAAGGAAGCCGGACGGTTCGCTTGGGTTATTGCTATGCCGCTTGACTTTGGCAATATATGCCCGCCCCACTTGAGGTGGGACATATATATGGGCAATACTTTCTATTGTTAGCCTTCGTTTGCATCTGCAGGTTCAATTTGTTTTAAATAACAGGACTTCTACGGGTCGTGGATGGGCTTCTAGAGTTGATTTCCTCGTTTTATACTTGTTCTCTTCGCATGAAGCGCATTGTGTGTAATCCTACCTCTTTCTGATTATACCCTTTACAACGTTGCTTTCATATCTTAGACTTTTTACAAGGAGGCATTATTACCGACACCATGGTCGCGGGATTCTTAGTCGACGCATTAATGCAGAACTGGCCTGTAGTCATCGCCATTGGCATCACAGCATACCTTCTCAGCAACTACTTCAACCGTGGTCTCAATAAATACCCAGGGCCATTTCTAGCTTCTTTTACGGATTGGTGGAGGTTTTGGGATGTTTATAAACGGAGACCAGAGCTCACCCATATCCGGTTGCATGAGAAACATGGGAATGTGGTGCGATTGGGACCGAATGTGCTATCGTTTTCAGATCCACAAGCTTTGAAAACGATATACGGGTTGAATAAGGGTTTTGTAAAGGTACGTAGGCTGTCAATTGGATTAAACACAATGCTGACGTGGTGAAAGTCTGAGTTCTATCCCGTTCAGCAGTCCGTTGCAGGAGGGCATCGTCTGCCTTCTCTCTTCAGCACAACAAGCGAACCATTCCACGCTCAGCTACGGCGATCAGTGAATAGTGCCTTTAGCATGTCAACACTCATCCAATACGAACCATTTGTTGACAACACCACTAAGCTCTTCCTTTCACAAACCGAGAAGCTCTACGCCGCCACAAATAAGTCATGCAACCTCTCCAGGTGGTTGCAATTCTACGCTTTCGACGTAATTGGAGAGATGACGTATAGCAAGCGCCACGGCTTCATCGAAGAAGACCGCGACATTGATGGTATTATAGGTTATATAGCCGGTCTCTTCGACTACGTTGCCCCTGTAGGTTCCCCCGTCACAACTCCAAAGGCTCACTGACATATTCCCAAAGATTGGTCAGATCCCTGCCCTGGACCTCCTCCTCTACAAAAACCCTCTCTACCTTCTCATTTCCAAATACGGTCTTATCGACTCCACCATGCCTGTCGCCCGCTTCGCTAAAGATCGTATGGCCGAACGCTTCCCTCCTCAATCCTCCAAATCACTGCCCAACGCTGGCCCCACCAATGTTTGGGACAAGCCAGACTTATTGTCGAAATTCAACCAGGCGAAAATCGACCGGCCAGAATTCATGACGGATGGTCTGGTAATGACAATGGCGGTTAGCATGGCATTCGCCGGCTCCGAAACTACAGCAATCTCACTATCATCCGTATTCTACCATCTCCTCAAAACGCCCCGTTGTCTCGTTAAACTTCTCGAGGAAATAGATGGCGAGGCGAGGAAAGGCGGGTTTGAGGATGTTGAAGGAGGATTAGTAACCTGGGGCGAAGCCCAAAGGCTGGAATATCTGGATGCTTGTATCAAGGAAGCGTTCAGAGTACATCCAGCCCCAGGTTTGCCTTTGGAGCGGGTGGTGCCGAAAGGAGGAGCGGAAATTGCGGGGGTGTGGGTTGAAGGTGGGACCATTGTGGGTGTAAGTGCCTGGGTCGTGCATAGAAGAAAGGAAATTTTTGGTGAAGATGTGGAGGTTTATAGACCGGAGCGATGGTTGATGGATAAGGAAAAGAAATTAGAGGTGAGGCCCCGATTTGATTTGGTGTTCCCTATGAGAGTTGGGTGGGTGGAGAAGGAAATGCTAACGGTGTCGGATAGGATGAAGAGAAACGCATCAAAGAAATGACAGGAACGATGCTCCAGTTCGGTCAAGGAGCACGAACTTGCATTGGGAAAAACATCAGTTTACTGGAGATATATAAGCTGGTTCCAACGGTTCTCCGGAGATTCGAGGTATTCCGCTATTTATTTTAACTTTTTCACCTGCTACAAATACTAATGGGAATATAGCTACGACTTGAGCATGAAGACCGAGACTGGACACTACATAATGCTTGGTTTGTGAGACAGTTGGATTTTAACACCTTGTTCAAACAGAGGGAGCTGGTGATGCCAGGGTCTAAGATATCGTGAGTAACCGGCCTGTCACAGATTCGGGTCAATAAATCTAGATTATAATTCGCAATCAACCACTTACCGTCCCCGATGTGGATCTTCTATCATCTTTTTGATTCCTATTAAACTTTCAACGGACGGTTGCGTTGAAGTTTTTTCCGTTTGTTTCTCCTTTTTGGTAGTTGTCTCAAGCCTCCAAACGACATGAGAACAGCGTTATACAACTACACCCAGTCTTCCAATTCTCATGGCCAGATGATAGCTTAAGAACTTGAGGTTTTTGAGCTGGTTGAGCCGGTTGTTATTACTGGATCAATTCCTTACAAGTGGTATGTTCATAGAGTTTTGTATTGGCACTTTGATATTAGTGGAATACAACTAGACTAATTTGCATAGCGTTGATGCCACCAATGATTGATAAGAGCGCTTCTAGATGGCTTATCCAGTCCGACACAAATGAATGTTTCCCCCTTCCCGGATGTCTAGATGGCATTTAGAAACAGTGCAAGGCTTCTCGACTCAATGCTTTGTTACCAAAACAACTGGGTGTTCTAGAACAAGCAGAACGGCTGGATCCGTAAGCCTGGTGTGAAGCTATCCCGGCGAAGGACTTAGTTGGCTTAGGTAATAAGCCGATTCCAGGTCCCCGGACGGTAAATAGAATCGCCGGCGAACGAGGATCCCGTTAATTTAGTTCTGCCTCAGGCATAATAAGGATACACTAAATGGGAGACCTCTTTCGTTCCCCTTTGAGGCGCACGAAGAGTCTTAAGAAACCCCATACTCCTGAGGCTCCTTGATCACAAGCAAAAACTATGACGAGAAAGAATTACAAGTGCTGAATATTCTATGCGAATATTCATACTTTCCAGCATAGGCCCCTGTGGTTGGCCACAACTGAAGAACATCATCCCCTGTCAATCGAGTTCAGCTACAGAAGAATTTCGAAAAGAGTTACGCTGTATCACTTCGATGCTTGAGTAACTATCAAGGAGTAATTCAATTGTCTTCTGCTTTTTGGCCATTGAATGCTGCTGACAGCAGTTTACCATCGCTGCCGATAAGAACCCTGGGATTTCTGAGCATATATTTCGTATTTGGTACGCAAGGGCCGATATCGAATATATTCGCTAGGGGGGGTTCCCATGAACTCTATTTCATTTCATTGACTCCATTACATAAAATAGCCATAATTTCAGTTGATGGCTTGCAAGTTTCCCTTTCGTTACGAGGTGTTGGTGGACGAATACTAGGATCCGTTCTTCGTTCTTACCCTGGGATTTCTTTATCTACACTTCCGGCAAGCCTGCCCAAATCTCGTTGATGCTCCTGCGCTGGAAGAAGTTTTGCTATGCCAAATTTCCGCTGGTTTAGTTGTTGGGTCCTCTCAAGGCCTCATTCACCTTTGAAGACTGAGAGGCTGTTGGGTCGCTTTTAATTGTTGGTATTATCTCTTTGAGTAAGCGGACAGACATTGCAATCCAACCAAGAGAATTCGAGATTTTGAGTGTTGTTTTCTTTACAACTTACGGCGCCTTGATAACTCGAATAGTCTGACCTATGATTTTCATCAACTGAAATACTTCCTAGGAGTCTGAATATCGCTAGAGAAACACCTTCGGCTGAGTTACAAGAATATAGAAAATAACATTATGATTCGATAGTCTTAATGGCCACAATTCAGATATAGATAAGCTAGGAGCGCTAGGAGCTCGCCGAGCAATTGTCAGCACTGGTTACCGGAAATGTGGTCCCCGACCTGCTGACAATGCCCTGGGATTCGTTTCAGCTTTTATCTCCATATGGGCCGAAATAAGCTCCAGCGTATTGTCCGTACACTCATCGAAAGTTCTATGGTGCAAGGTGCGGTTCGGATGTAATAATTTGAGCATCTACGAAGTAAACCACTGTTCACTGGAATTTGGTCGCCGACCGGGATTATCAAGATATCACCTGACTGTCTCCCACATCTACAATAACTAAGTACATGTCGACCATGATTTTATTGTCTCTCATATAATTTAATTTTCTGATATTCTTCGAATTGATTGTAATACCTATATATTCTAAAAGTGGAATTACGATCATCTGTCTTTCACTTATTCCATTTCCATTCGCTAGTCATGACTTCAACCAGAGGATCCGACTCAGATCATGTCGGCAACGGCAATCCAAGAGGCGTTGAAAAGTCAATTGATCTCGAGTTGAACCCAATTCATAGCGCTCACTTAGTTAACGACATTGTGCAAACTTTTGGATGGAAATCCATGAACGTTACTGTCAAAGACCGTGTCACGAAACTCCCTCTCTCCATTCTTAGCGATGCAAACGGACATGTGAAAGCTGGCGAGGTGATCGCTATCATGGGCCCCTCTGGTTCTGGTAAAACTACTCTTCTCAACACGCTTTGCCACAGAGTGGCAGCTGCTGGAGCAACTACCGAGGGTGATATCCTGACCAATGGACAAACCATCGATTGGAATCACTTGAGGCATCTCTCAGCATACGTCGAACAAGAAGATGCATTGATTGGAAGTCTTACGGTCCGCGAGACCATGAACTTTGCTGCACACCTTGCTCTCCCTCAGTAAGTATCCTAGCGTGAGAGTCCCTGAGATACTAATTGAGCCAAAAGATCTATTTCGAAGAAAGAACGGCTCACAAGAGTTGACGACCTTCTTACCAGTTTCGGTATGGTTGGCCAGGCGAATACCATTGTCGGGACACCAATGAAAAAGGGACTCAGTGGCGGTCAAAAGAAACGACTTGGGGTTGCGAGCCGACTTGTGACAGATCCCAAAATTCTATTCCTTGACGAACCTACGAGTGGTCTCGATTCTGCTCTCAGCTACGAGGTCATCAATTACATCAAGGCAATTGGGAAGAGAAACAATGTAAGAGCCAACCTTTTAGTCATAAATTCTAAATCCACGCACTAACAACATTGTAGTTGATTATCATTGCATCCATTCATCAGCCATCCACCACAACATTCGAGTTATTCGACAAACTCTGCCTCTTGTCAAAAGGGAAAACATGTTACTTTGGCCCTCCCATGGCGGCTCGAGGGTACTTTGGCAGATTGAACTACGCGATGCCTCTTGAGATCAATCCTGCTGAGTATCTTCTGGATCTTATCAATACCGAGATCGTCCGAGAAGGAGACGACGTAAATGCACGGATTAAGCACATTCATGACTCATGGGAGCAGTCTGAGGAGGCTCTCGCTATGAAGGAGGATATAAAAGATGCCATCGCTGGGTCCAAGGACCCTTTGGTTAGTACTGGGCCGAACATTCTCAAGATGAAATTCGCAAGGCAAAACACATTCGTAGTTCCCCTTGTTCTCCTCCAACGAGCTTGGATCAAATCTTATCGCGATGTTGTTGCGTATGGTATCAGAATATTCATGTATCTGGGTCTTGCGATCTTGATGGGAACGGTATTCCTTCGCCTCTCCGACAACCAGACTGATATACAACCTTATATCAACGCCATGTTCTTTGGCTCGGCATTCATGTCTTTCATGGCAATCGCATATGTTCCCGCTTTCCTTGAAGACCGCGCTACTTTTGCTAAAGAACGTGCGAATGGTCTCTGCGGCCCACTTGCCTTTACAATTGCGAACTTTCTCATTGGCCTCCCATATTTATTCTTCATCTCTCTGTTGTTCTCTGTGGTTGTATACTTCTTGTCTAACTTTACACCCACTTTCAAAGCCTTCATGATGTGGGTTCTCTGGCTATTCTTGGACCTAGTTGCAGCCGAATCGCTCATCGTTCTCGTCAGCTCTATATTCCCGATTTTTGTTGTCTCGATAGCGGTTGCTGCTTTTGCAAATGGCCTCTGGATGTGTGTCGATGGATTTCTTGTCCCTATGGCCACACTAAATGTGTTCTGGAAATATGTGTTCCACTACATCGATTACCAGGCATATGTATTTCAAGGCATGCTGGTCAATGACTTCGAGAACCGGACTTTTGACTGTGCCGGAAGTGCAGATGCAGGATACCAGTGCATGTATGCGAGTGACTTGGCACCCAAAGGCAAAATCCGAGGCACGGCGATATTGGATGCATTTCATTATGACACCGGGTTACAAGGACAGTGGATTGGGATCATGATTGGAATTATTGCAGGATACAGGCTTTTGGGGTGGTTGGTGTTGGTGTTGAAGAAGAATTAAGCTCTGGTTACGATGCTAGTGCTTTTAAGGTACTATATCTTTACCTATATAGATTCTATCATATGAAGACCTTTCTTTTCCTTCTGTATATTAGATTAAATTTAATAATGCTCACGACTTATTTGAGATATTTGCTCTCTTGGGACTGTAGAATGCATTTGTTTCACTGAGTAGAACAACAAAGATATATATCGCTCGTGGGTACCGGGGAGGTCCGGGGGAGGTCCGAAACGCCGACCAATCGGCACACAGGTATTACAGCAAGTCGGGTAGCTTTCGGGAATTATTCTTAGCCTCACAATAACCTAAACTCTTGCCGAACGTTCACAAATTTAATTGATTGATCTCTGTTGTTTTCGCCGCCGCAATTGTGTGACAACGCACGCCTGCTACCAATATCGCAAGTTATCTTTCAATCCCATTGAGACTTTTCAATGCAGTGAATGTGAAAACTTCAAACCCAGGCCGTTTGCGCTATCCATCAGACACGCGACACCGTCATAATTCCTTCTGACTCAGTTCCATCTATCCTTGGTCATTCGATTCATCGTGAATAAGATGCTGGTTTGTATTCCATATCTATGCTGTTGCGCATTGTCCCTTTAGCAATTACTTACAGTCCTTCAAGAAACGTACCAGGACTCTGCAGCTCCTCTGCACAGCATCTCGAATAACTCCACGTCGAACCTTATGCCCATTTCCATCTCGAACAATCACAACTACCATACCTCGCCGAAATACAGAAGTTACACCTTCCCAAACCCAAGGCCATGACTCTGCCGCAATCCCCTCGCTCCTTCAGACCTCCACCGCCCCCTCTCAGACCCTGACAGAAAAGATCGTTCAACGTTACTCTCTAGGTCTGTCCAAAGATCAGTATGTCAAGGCTGGGGACTATGTCTTACTCAGTCCTCATCATTGCATGACCCATGATAATTCTTGGCCTACGGCTCAGAAGTTCATGTCAATTGGAGCTTCAAAGATCCACGACCCAAGGCAGGTTGTCATGACTCTAGATCACGATGTGCAGAACAAGAGCGAAAGCAACCTACGAAAATATGCGCAGATTGAGGAATTTGCGACCAAGCAAGGGGTGGACTTCTACCCAGCTGGTCGCGGGATTGGACATCAGATTATGGTTGAAGAGGGATATGCCTTTCCAGGAACAATGACAGTTGCTAGTGACAGTCATTCAAATATGTACGGGGGAGTAGGTTGTTTGGGTACACCAGTAGTCCGAACCGATGCAGCCGCCATATGGGCGACAGGACGTACGTGGTGGAGGATACCGCAGATAGCCAAGGTCCAGTTCACGGGGATCCTTCCAATAGGTGTCACTGGAAAGGATGTGATTATTGCTCTAAGTGGCCTGTTCAATAATGATGAAGTCCTCAATTACGCCATTGAATTTACTGGATCATCGGAGACTATGCAGAGCTTGTCGGTTGATACTCGATTAACGATTGCCAACATGACAACGGAATGGGGTGCATTAACAGGGCTTTTCCCTGTTGACTCGACTTTAGAGAAGTGGCTGAAATACAAGGCGACGGTAGCGGCTATGTATCAAGAAAAGGGAAACACTACGGTAAAGCGATTCTTCCATGAACGTCTTGATGAATTATTTGCCAAGCCCATAACTGCAGATAAAGATGCTCGGTACGCTAAGTATCTATACTTGGATCTTTCAACATTATCTCCCTATGTCTCAGGACCTAATTCGGTCAAGGTGGCAACACCTTTGGATGAACTGGCTGCGCAAAACTTGAAGATAGACAAAGCCTATTTAGTTTCTTGCACTAATTCTCGAGCATCGGATCTTGCTGCTGCTGCAAAAGTGTTCAAAGATGCGGTTGAAAAAACTGGGGGCCCTGTTTCGATCGCTGAAGGCGTCAAACTCTACGTTGCAGCTGCTTCGCTGCCTGAGCAGCAAATCGCAGAAGATGAAGGCGATTGGCAGGCCCTGATAGATGCAGGTGCAATTGCATTGCCAGCTGGATGTGGGCCATGTATAGGGCTCGGTACCGGACTGCTTGAAGATGGCGAGGTCGGTATTTCGGCCAGTAATAGAAATTTCAAAGGCCGAATGGGCTCACAGAAGGCAAAAGCTTATCTCGCAAGCCCTGAAGTGGTTGCGGCGAGCGCATGTAAGCAACTTCTCCTAGTCATATCTTCATATTCAGACTCCGCACAAAACATAGAAAAGGTTGCGAGTAGAGGGCATGATCTTCTCCAACATCTACATGAAGATTTGTTCGCAATCTTGACACAAAACACTAATTCCACATAGTACATGGCAAAATTATGGGCCCCAATAATTATGAGCGACCGGAAGGTTGGTCAGGTGTTGTAATTGGGGAGGGTGAGGTTGTTGAGAGCGGTAACCAGATTGAAACGACTGCAGAAGCAATGGAGAAGGTCCTTGGCCAACTCTTCAGCGCAATAGATACTGCAGAGAAAGAGGTAGAACCTGAGCAGGTGGAAGTCGTAGAAGAAACCGAGATAGATATTGTTCCAGGATTTCCGGAGAAGGTTGAGGGCGAGATTCTCTTCCTTGATGCTGACAACCTAAGCACCGATGCAATCTATCCAGGTATGTACACTTTAATTGCGCGCTTTGAGAGTTGGTGCCACAGCTGGAGCATACGCCTTGTCCTTGACAGCTATAGCACGCCATTTGGTGTCTAAGCATGATTATTTTCCCCGGTCATTTGATTGGTTAACCCTGAAGAAGCGCTAACATCCGGTTGACAGGCAAGTATACATACCAAGATAATGTGCCTGTAGAGAAGATGGCACAGGTATGCATGGAAAACTATGATCTCGCATTCGATTCCATCGCCCAAGCTGGAGGTATGTATAATTGGTGCTGTCCCTCATAGTGCCTATTTTAGGTTCTAAGCCGTAACGTCTTTAATGGCAATGCTAACTCAAACCCCAGATATCATCGTATCGGGCTTCAATTTTGGATGTGGCTCCTCCCGAGAACAAGCCGTAACCTCTATCCTTGCCAAGCAATTGCCCTTAGTTATCAGCGGAACTGTTGGAAATACCTTTAGTCGCAATGCAATCAACAACGCGCTACCGCTCCTCGAGATCCCCAAACTGGTCCAGCGACTGCGGGAGACCTTCTCTACGCCTGGACAGGAGAAGGCACTGACAAGACGGACCGGCTGGACACTCACCTGGGACGTAAGATTTTCCAAAGTCACTGTCCAGGAAGGTAAGGGCGGACCGACCTGGAGCCAAAAGGTGGCTGCCCTCCCACCCAACTTGCAAGAAATCATTGCCAGTGGGGGACTTGAGAAGTGGGTCAAGAAAGAAATCTCAAAGTCCTGAAAAACTGGAGCAGAGTCGATTGTATGAACCCAGAAAATATATGCCGCCTTGCTTGCTACGGCAATACGTGGGGAAGTTGCCGACTAGAGAGGGAGTCGGAACCCCCTTATTTACCACCTTACTTATATAATATGGTGGTCTATGATGATATTCAGTCAATTTCCAGTGGGCCTGTACATAAATCTTGTATTATCATTCTACTAGAAATAAAATGTTTAAAGACGCTATTGAATCAGCATAGCTAGTGTCATGAGAAAAAATGGAACGAAGGAATCATTTAATGATAGATACTAGTTTGGCCTCAACTTTGTACCCCGTCACAAAGTTCAAGATAAGATACCCATTGTAAACTAGCCAACAATTATTTATTCGAGTACAAGTATCTGCTCTCTATTATACACTATCCAGCAGATAAAATCTTCCAACAAAAGCACTCGTCTTCCTTGCCCAGCCTCATAATCATCCTTTCTCCTCTGGTGCCAATCCAGAATTTTGCAGTTATTCACGCCCTTTAAATCAACAAGGCGGCAACACCACCAGCCATCGCAGCCAAAGCTCCCACATCCATTGCCATTCTTGGTGCGATGCCTGGGGCGGTTGTGGAGGCCGGGGCAGCTCCAGAAGTCGTACTAGCTCCACCGGCTCCCGTTGTGGTCGAAGGTGCAGGTGTGGTGCTTCCGGTAGCGGAGCTGCTAACGGTCGAGACGGTACCGCCTAAAGGGGAAAGGTTAGTTTCGTGTTTAGAGGACTTGGAAAAGTCAATTTCATAGCTCACCAGTAACAGAGGCAAGCCCGGATGCGGAGGGAACGGCGGCAGCAGCAGCTTCGAATCCCTCAAGAGTTTGATTTCCGGGTGAGCCAGCGGCTGGGGGGTTGATAACCCCTACCATTCCGTTTTGGCAGTGCTTTTTGGCTGGGCAGTAGATCCACTATTCATTAAGTGTTAGTCTGTCTCTAGAGAAATTCTAACCACTTCAAACTAGACTTTCGTGATCAGGAGGGGGGCGGGGGGCATACTTTGGTGTTAGTATCTGTAACATTATATGAGAAAATTGTGTCGCCTGCTGAGTCCCCGGCTAGATAACCAGTGAAGAAAGACCCGGCAGCAGGAACGCAGGGTGAGCTATAGTCGGCGACAGCAATGGCGTGAGGGCCGAAAGTAGGATTGGAATAGAAGTGGAATTCGATACTGGAGATATTAGATTTGGGAAATAATTCGAAAGAAGGCCAGGATCATACACATCACCAACTGCAGCGGTTATGGAGCTAGGGTCAAATTTTATTCCGCCCTCTCCAACATCTATTGATATGTGCGTTAGCGGATTGTTCCATGTCAGTCTTACATATCACCAAACTACTCACCGACATCAATTGTAGCTGCGGTTGCAGAGGCCACAAATGCCAATGCAGTAGAGAGTTGGTAACGCATTTTCTTGATGTTTGGAAAAAGATTTGAGTGTGAAAACCGATCGTCAATTGAGTAAAGGAGGCGTAGGGTTATGCCACGAAAGTGTGAATATGTATAAGTGGTGAGGAAAGTCAAGCTCTTTCAGCTCGGGAGGGACAGTTTCTTATAAAGCTTATCGCAGGCCGCGTTTCCCCTCAAAGGCACCGTAGTGCAGACGCCATCATCTTCACCACGTTCCACGAACTTGCGTGAACCATCGAAATTGCTGGAAAAGTTACACATTTTGCAACGCCAGATCTTCAGCCACCGGGGCCAATCACACCGATGGTTGAAGGAGAGGCTTGGAGACTGGTTGGGGAATTCTGGTCTATCCTTCTTTGGGCATGGCCAGGAACAGCTTCTGGTCATCTTGGAAGGGCCTGGTTGTGATGTAATATCAGGCCCATCTGTGTAGTGTGTACGTGAAACTTGCTTCCGGTGGGGGCTGTGTAGTTGATGTTTTCCTGATGCGGGATATGGAGGGCTGGTGGTGTGAGCTCAGGTCAGGTCTCGCTCTGCTTGGCGAATATCCGGGGTAGTCACGTGATAGGATCCCAGCCTGTAGTATGACAGGCTGGCACGCTAGGAATCTCGGAGGTGGGAGGGAGGTGGGAGGGAGGCGGGGGCTTAGTGATGTATAGATTATGGATTATCACCGGTATGTGCAGAACAATAAGTAAAGATATGCGGTAAGAGGGGGTTACGTGGCATGGGTGTGGAGTTTGCGGCGTATAGATGATATGGTATGTGTTTTCCAAGTAAGATTCATGAGCTACGGCAACGGAAGGTTGTGGGTGAGAGACGTAGAGGAATACAGTAGGTATAGGTATAAGTATAAGTATGAAATTGATAATTGATAATTGATACTGTACTATACTATACTGTACAGGGTTATAAGTACTCTTGGTAACCATAGTTCGGACGAGATATCGGGAACTGAGAACCACCCGGTAGACAGTTACCAATGAACATGGATGGCAGGGGCTGACTGGGATATTACCGTGAAAGCTCAGTATTTTTCGTATACTACTCCGGCTTCCGGTCATCAGTCGTCTATCAATCGTCTAAAGTTGCTTTATCCAAGTATCGCACAAGGGGGATGCATCAACGTATGTACATTATGGATCGATGATGGATGGTACGTGCCACGATAGTTCGTTCACCATGGGCCAACCACTTCCGAGTTATGGAGAGGACGGAGCTGCTTATGAAGTACTTTCGTACTTTAACTTCGTACTCTTATAACTTTCGTACTTTGAAAGTATTTCACTCGCTGCCTGATACGTATATCCGAGCCTCCAACCTCCCTAGTCAAAATATAAGTTTGCTATGGCAACACGCCTACCACGTTGGCACCCCTCGTCTCTTTAACGTCAATCTCGGGCTCAGGTTGAATCCAGGCCGTTGGATACTGATAATGGTGGTACTGCAAATTGCTATCTTGTCACCTTACTATTTGGTTGCGTCTGACCTCTCTTACTTACATCCTAACTCACTGCAGTATTAAACTCACTACAGTATCAACACTTCCTAACTCCCCATCGATCTCAAGTGGGTCTAGTGTTTTCTACTCACATTTTAGTTCTCATCCTTCCTTCTTAGAAGTCTATCTGTCTGTTCCCATACAACAAAATACCCTCGCTTAAAAAGGGGTTCTCCCATTTCAAGAATCATCCTGTACCTAGGTCAGAATCCCAAGAGATAATCTTTTATCTTTTGCTTCATGTCAACCAAACTGTATAGCAATCTGAAACTCTTGCAACTACAGCTCAACTTATGGGTTATTTGCCGTTATCAGATGATAAATTCCAGGTGGTTCCTCCCTTCAAAGAACAAGCCTTACAAATTGGACGATATCCTTTCAGAGCAAGCTAAACACCAAGACGGGGTTCTAGCTGATTAGAGCTACACGAGGGAAGAGGGAGAAGAATCATGTTGCAGAGTCGAGTATATTTCTCCTCTAGCAGGTACCTAAAATGAGTTAAGACATCAGTCTTGGCAAAGGTTATCGTCATTCCCAACCACCCACCACCAAAAACGACAACACCATCAACGCCCTTCCGCTGAATCAACAGACGGCCATAACTGACACTTTGAAATATCCGCAGCTTCGTCTACATAACAAGTCCAGCAGAGCACACAATGACAACGAAAAAGCCCCAGAAGAAGCGCGACACGCCAATGCAAAAGCCGGCTCCAGTCCCCATCGTGTCCCTCAGACAGAAGGTCTCGAACTTCCTGGTCTTGATAGCGGGCAACATTCTCATGATGGTCATGGCGACCCTGGCAATATACAATTACGATAACCCAGCACCCATCGTACACGTATGTACCTCCTCCCTGCCTTCCTTTCCACTAGCCCTTCCAAGTGCTAACATATTTGGGTATTTGAAGCTGCCTCTCCCATACCCATTATCCGAAGTCCCGCCCATGTTCACCAATCCCACATTCTACCTCGTCCTCGCTGCCGTGGTGCTCTACCTGAGCGCGCTATCTTCGTTTCCCACGCCACCGAATGAGGATGTCTACCAGCCTTACATATTGGGTGCGGCGGTTGCGGGGGCATGCGTTTGGATTGGGTATTGGGAGGGCGCCTTGGGCGGCGCTGACTACTGGGTTAAAATTAGAAGGGTCGTTCCTGTTGCTGGCTTGGTCGGGTTGGTTGGCAGTTTGGTGGGACATAAGATTGGGAGGGTGCTGGACAAGGGGAGACCGAGAGGAGCTATCAAAATGAAATAGGAGAGAAGATAAATAGGCTACCCAACTCAATTGAACGAGGCTTTTCAATGGGAGATAGATTATACATCACATATACCTCACTTGGGCAAAGCTTATCTTGCTCAGCTTGTTTGTTGATCTCAGCTCTATTACTACCTATGCTCCCGTTAGGTAAGTCTCTCTGGTCAACTACAGAAGTCATCCGGGTAAGGTCATATCTTAGCAGCAATACACAAATTCCAGACCCGTGTGTTTCTTCTTGCGAGACCATGAGTTCATCTATACTAGTAGTTGATTCAAGCCTTTCCTCTATGAGTCAATATTATGAGAAGTATATCACCACGTCCACCTGCATCCAAAGTGAAATATGCTCGCCTCACAATCCTCGAAATCTAACTACCTGTTGAAACGCCTGCCTAATTCCCCTTATACAGTACCGCTTGAGCTCACCACAGTAAAACATACTAACATCGATGTATGTTTCTTTTTTACAGCACCGACTTAAGGTTACCATTTCGTGAACTAGATACCAAGGGATTCGATAATCAGAAGGCATGCAGAGTCTATGGCAGGCTTTTCCAATGATCTCTAACCAATGACTGTCATAACAAATAGCAAATATCAAGAAGATTGTTATTTCCCGTCTAGATATTATACGTAGTACAGTAACTGAGGTAGGAAAAGGGGGCTGCAGCTAAAATAAGCGAGGCTTTGCAAGCCCTCTGCTCACCCACCTAGGTAAGTAACTACTATACGTTGGGTATGAGTAACCGCCGGCAACCACACTCGAATAAGTTAGTGATGTAAAGACATAAATAGATAATCAAAGGCTAGGCTATTATTTAAGGCTTCGTGCACTATCCACCAGATCTAATTATATAAAGCGAGTGTTGAGCCGCGCTAGGATGGAAGCAAGCACATTTCTGTGGTTCCAAGAACGCACAACTCTGATGCAAAATCTAGTGGTGATGTAATCACGCCCATCCTAAAGGGAGTTTCTGTATATATGATGAATCCTGTTTTAAGTTTTGTATTGCCAATTAGTTTCATGCTCTTTTATCTGGTGCTCATAAAGTTGGGGCTTCTTTGGCTAATGTATAGGTTTCTATTTCTTGGGATATATCAATGAATGAATAGAAAAGGGACATATTTGCCCAGCAAACCATGTTCTAT